>Ga0123354_10009874_pt1 | contig 14665 bp, 9 predicted proteins | sample TergutLab28metaG_2_FD_97872 | JGI IMG/M metagenome (GOLD analysis project Ga0123354, IMG submission 97872) | Labiotermes labralis P4 segment gut microbial communities from Petit-Saut dam, French Guiana - Lab288 P4 | ecosystem: Host-associated > Arthropoda: Insects > Digestive system > Gut ... | reverse complement strand
CACACAAACATATATATATATATATATATATATATATATATATATATATATATAGTCTCTCGACATTAACACTTCTGGTGCGTTGACGTTACGGCCATATGTTTTGTTTGGGAAATACCAAAGCTCTCAGATTTCGTCACTCACTACTACTATCTAGGAATGTGTTGTGTTTAATTAAGGATATATATATATATATATATATATTTAAGATAAAATGTCAGCCCTCCACGCACTTAAGTTTTCTGCCAAGAAACGGAAGATGATTTTCTTATTCCGTCCTTGTGTAAAAGAAACAATATTCATAAAACTTGTTCCAAGTGATTACTAGATACCTAGTTCTTAATACCGCAGCTGTCATATATCTGATATGCTTGTTCAAGTCTAATAGCATGCCAGTCGTTATACGAAATTACTATATGCTGCTACAGTGTCGCTAGGAATCAAACATAATTAAACCCTTTCAGTGAGGGGAGAAATAAACCTACATATGACCGGTCAGTTATTAACTTGCAGTTAATCCTGAACACACGGTAAAACTTAATGAGTTCCCAGTACCAGCAATCCAGTTAATAAAGAACCTGGAATATTTTGACAAACGTTAATAAGAACACTAAATTCTAGTTTTTTTGAAAAGAAATCAAGTCAAAATTTCATATTTGTTAAACACTCGAGCAAGCAGAATGACAAAGGCACGTGGATGAACTAAGAGTCCATGAGTTTTATGGCGAAATTCTCGTACGTTGAAGGGATATAGAATTATTCATCGACAGTTTTTTTTTTTCATTTACACACGCTTTACACAAAAGGTCAGAGAAAGTAATAAATATTAGGACATTCCTTCATTAGAGAGAGAAATATTTGTTTGCGTTCGTAATTAGGAATACAGATGTGAATTAGCCGATTGCAAGTCATTCATTCAACATCTGTGGTCATAGTTCTTAGTATAATTTGTCTAATGAACTTCAATGCTGCTGACCTGTAAGTTTGGCATAGGGTTTAATCAGAATTTTAACCACCGTAAATGGGATGGAGTGTGGGATAATTAATAGTATTTCAGTACCCAAACCGGATACATTCACAGCTCAGCAATCACGATCAGATTTGTTCCGGTCGGTGTGTGTTACATTATTCTAATACGCGGAGCGACGCAAAAGTCATTTGACACCAGAAGCAACAAAATGAACATGGAATATCAAGTGCCTTTCTTGTCATCCTTTATGTTTAAAGTTTGGGTGCTTTCGCAAAATCGCGAAAAGCGATTATTAGCGTCGTCATGTCTGTTTGTCCGTCCGTCATTCTGTCCGTCCCTCTGTCCCTGTCCGTATACAGCAAATCGGCTCCAAATGGACAGATTGTTGTTTAAAAAATAACCAACACGATGTCACTTGTGGACTATCCTTTATTTTCATGGGTAGTCGTCATTCATTTTCTACATGTTTCGAGCTTTCGGGAAGCTCATCATCAGGAGATCATTTTTCCTGTACAGTCAGCCTCTGGTATAGTGTATAATTTTTGCTGTAGTCCTCCCGTTCTCCTACGTGTTCTGCTCCCGACTGTTATTGTTATTAATTTTGATGCTTTAGTATTTTTCGAAAATATGTGGAGAAAATTCAACTTTAATTAAAGTCGGAAAAGAATATCAGGTGCTTTTTATGATGACCAATGTACACTCCTGATCACACTTCTCTCGAATATTCTTAGAATGAGACATATTTCAGAGAACATTGTAGAGAAAATCATAACACACATTGTATAATGAAAAACATCTTTTAGAAAACCGCGACTTTAATGAGATAAGTTGGAAAAATGTTGTACAGACTGGCAGAACACAGATCACAATATGGCGCATGCGCATAGCATGCATGTTATCCAAGTCTACAAGTACACGCTCAGAATAATAAACACTTACAGATCTTCTACTGCAAAAATGTTTTCACGAAAGCGTCTTACAGTTACGTTAAACAAAGGATGCCGTCTCGTTTCTTTTGTAAGACATTTGTTAGTTATTTAAAAAATGCAACTCAATTGACTGACACATTATTCACTTTGTTAAGTTACTTCACAGCGAGCTGCTGTGAGCACGAAAATATTCACACTTTTTGGACCGTAGGAGGAAAGTGAAAACTTGGGCCGAATTTAGACTTGTATTTTTTATTCAGCAGAATTTTTTGTCAGTTTAATAATTTCTGTCCTTAATACATGTCTTTTTAAAGTAAACCTCACACGATGAAATTAAGCAACAACAACAACAACAACAACAAGAAATCTTATTACGTTTATTTTTTCCCAGAATTTCCAGGGATGAGTGTAATATTTTCAAGAAGATAAAGTGTTGTGTATTCCGGCAAGTATTTCTTTGAAGATGTACTCAATCGTGAAATGTAAGTCAAAACAGTTACAAAGTTTACCCAATAACAACAACAACAACAGTAATAATAATAGTAATAATAATAATAACACTAGTTCAGGCATTATAACCAAATATCATACAACAGAAATATTACATACAGAAATGGATTTCAAATGCAGATTCTGAAAAAATTTGATGAGACTGTAGAACACGTCAAATCAGCATGTCCAATATTAGCAATAGAAAAATACATAAATAGACGTGATACAGTGTGTGTTCAAACGTACTTTAACCTATGCAAACAAATAGGGGTAAAATTAGACAACGAATATTGGTATAACCATGTATCAAAATCACAAGTCATGAAGTTAAAGTTATCGTATTATGGAACAAACATTTGCGAGCGACGGAGAAGTGATGTTAGTCAGAGGGTCGGACAAAACCCCACCGTGTAGCAAATTCGTAAAAAGTATTAAAAAATTAAGTTGTAATTAGTAGTTAGTTAAAAGACGTATTGGGAAAGGTGGTGCAGCTAGGCAGCGAGGAATTCAATGCCTTCTCAAGAGTAGAGCATTTCATTTGACTGTAAAGGGATGATTGATTTGTAGATGTCTGCGTGTAGCTGTTGTGAATGAGCTAATAATTATCTCCATCTTTACGACAGTCGCTTTTCACAAAATAGCCTCAAGACGGAGCAGTAAACTTCTCCGAAAACTTGGTACCATTTTACTGAAAATAATTGTGCCAAATTCCAGAAATGTTGGTTTTTCGATTTTACATGATGAGGAGAAAGTAGGCAAAGCGTCATAATTCTGCGGATTTCACCTGTTTTGAATTCACTATTCACATATTAATAGCACTTATGTAAAAGATGTTGTGAATAAATGGCTGATTTAAATTTTACAGTGTTTTCTCAAACCTATTCCCCTCCGATAATTATTTGTCCAAATAAGCGCAGAAAGAACACGTAGGCTTTCAAGTATCATGTCCGTCATTTTCGTCTGATTTCAAACGAAGTTGAAATGTTTAGGCATAGTTTGGTAAATCCCAATAACATTAAATGAAACAGAAATCCGTTGAAGAGTTCTCCAATATTCACTGCGAAGATAGTGAATAATAGAATTATAGGCCAAGGAAAAATACGATAAAAATAATGAGCATAATTTCGCGTTGTTTCACTGAAAAATTTCCGAATTATATTATTATACCGAGAATGTGTCTCCCGACAAAGAGTATAGAAAGAAAGCCATATTTTACGCGTACCATAGTAAGGTACCCAGAAATTCCCTACGAAGTATGCCTTGTGTGGCAGCTTCTTACACTATGAAAACTAACGTCTTTCCCACACCTCAAATAAGGTGATATCCGAGTTTTTTTTTTAATTTTGGAGACTTAAAATGTTTAACATTACACATTTATCATTATATAATTTGCTTAGGTGAATAAACGTTTAATGAAATAATTATTATTGCCAGAAATGCATGCATTATGACACATTTGTGTGAGTGACACCGTCTTGCTAAGTGTTGACTACAGGTGTGAAAATGTTTGTTGCATGGGTTATCAGCTGCGGAACACCAATGTGTATGCATTTTACATATATTAGAATTATTTAAAATATTCTGCTTTTCCTCTTTTTCATCCATTACATGTTCCCCTAAACTTGAATTACAACCACCTGAATAACATAATGATGACTACGCATTACCGCTGCGCACACCTGTGTGGCATATTGATAGTTCATATAAAATACAGTTTTTTTTATGCTTTCTTCTGGGTAATTCCCCGGCGTCTGAATTTTTTATGCCGTCGTTTCGGTATACTCTGTCCCATCTTCATAGGCTGGTAGGTATGAACTTGGACTGGATTTGAGAAAAGTTGGAGTATTTATCAGTGGCCTCCATGTGGGTAGTTACCCTCCACAGTCTGTTTTTGTACTCTGAACCGCCCCTACCCTGTCACCCTCCTTCGTATTGGCTCAGGCTATTTTCGAACCAAACCTTTTCCCGTATAAATACCCTTCACGAAGCACATTTTCAAAACAATAAGAAATGCAAGTTGAGGGATGCGGTCGAAAGTTCTTTAAAATTGCACGAATCTTGCTTTATCGGATTGGCTCTGACAAAATGAAAATGATTTATTAGCAGCCATAAATTAGTGGATGCTTATGGAGTACATCGTGAAAATAATAATTCTTATTGCCAATATTTACTTAAAAATGTAGAAAGTCCTGTGTATGAAGGCCATATTAAGTGTGCTAGAATAAATAGTGGAACTTTTGCCTTTGGACTACAGAATGGGGTTTGCTGCATGACAACGCGATAGGGATCTTTCTATTGGTCACCATCGCAGTGGCTATGATGGTAATCACGTGAACAATTAAGAAATGACGTGTACAGCTTCAAAGGGGAGAAGAGATCGTAGAGAAAGTTGGTCATTTACAGCAACACAGTGTCAGTAAGAATAAAGATACAAAGACGCTATCATTTTACGTGAAAAAGAGCCATAAGTATAATACTAATAATATAAATGTATATATATATATATATTTTTATAAAATTTGTACTTATTTTACACTGAATTTCTCTTTTCAAAAGCTCTGTCACCAATTATTTTCTGTTCTGTGAAGTTTTACGTACGCATATATATTTGACGAATTTTCAAGTTAGTTATGTTTGTTTATCATCAGTGTTTTGTTGTCAGCTACATAAAAGCGTGAAACTCTCGGCGTTCACTGTGTTTACGCTTGTCGTGACTAAATTGTTCCCCGAATATATTTGCTTTTTCTACAATGTTGTGTACATTCAACAAACAGTATTTCTGTAACAATATTTCTTTGCAGCCCTCTCGAATTGTGACATGAAGAATATTTATTGCAAGCAGTAACCGCTGTCCGGCGCAGGTGTTTTGGAATGGGGCTCCTATTAACACATCTGTGTTCTGTGAACCTTCTGACGACAGCTGTATAAAGAATATTGCAATTGCTAATTATGGTCTCTTACACTGGTCAAAGTGACATCGTAAATAAAAATGATAAGTTACTTTATCATTCTTAGGAAATTATATTCTTCTTAGCTTTTGTTGTCAAATACTTTTAACCCACTATGATATCGTACATACTGTGCATCGTGTTGGTTGTAATGAATTTGTTGACGTTTAATCCATGTTGGGTAATGTGACAGATAATTCACACTCAACAGAAAAAGGCCGGTTTATTCTAGTTAATTTCTAGGCATAACATCGAGGCACCGAGGAAACATAAGGTAAAGATTATTAGTGACATAAGAAATGTTCATTGTGGAAGTCCAAATACACATTCATCAGTGCAATGAAGTTTTACGTCGGTAAAATTTCACTGTTAACATTTCTTCTTTACAGAGCTGGTGGATGTTCTTCACCTTCCTCTTCAACTTCACCTTCACATTTCACCGCAGCGACAGCTTGTCTCATACATTTTGCTTCCCACAAGCCAAAAGAATTGGCTGCACATTTGTCTGTAGATTTATTTTCTAAATTCAGCTGCATCAATTTTATTTCGCGTGATGTAAACGCAGAAGATATTTTATCCGAGGTTCACAGAATGTGTGTGTCTCCAATAGTAATTGGCAGTAATGACATGGATTTCCCTTGTCAAGCATATTTTATGCTTGTGAATAGCAGCTACCAAGCTCTACTTGCAGCGGAGAGTTTAAGATTTCGGTCACGTGATAATGTTATTATTTTTAACCTAAACTACGACTGTCCAGAAGGAAAGCTGCTAAATACAACACTCTTCGGATCAGCGCAGTTGGTTGTGATATGCAGCGCAAATGATTCAGTGTACCGTCAGGGCATTTCAGGAGATCTCCACGTGGTAAAGAATAATACAAACCTCTTTCAGAGCAAAGCATCAGTCCGTGAAGACTTTATGAGTCGATTCTTACGCGTCAGTACTTTCAATTGTCCACCTTATTCGCATGGAACTGGAAATGGTGTGAACAGTTCATCTTACGAGGAAAAGAGTAAGTAAAATCTAGACCTGTCATATCAAATGGGTGCAGAATTTTATTGCCAAGTTAGTTTTCCTTGTATTTAGGCGCATTCGCAAAATTGCGAGAAGCGACTATTAGCTTTTTCAGGTCTGCCCGTCCATCCGCCTTGAACATTTCCGCCCCCACTGGACGGATATTTATGAAATTTTGTATCCGAGAATTTTTCGATAATCTGCAGAAAAAATTCAAGTATTGTTAAAATATGACAAAATAATGGGCACTTTATATGGACACCAATAAACATTCTTAGTCATACCTCGCTCAGTCTTTCCAAGAATGAGAAGTATTTCAGAAAAAATGATGGAGAAAATAAAACACATTTTGTATATTCAATAAATTTTCTCCTCGATAATCCTACCACTTTTGAGACAATCAGGAAAAATATACAAGAGCTGGGCGGGCCCTACGGCGATGGCGCATTGCTGGGTACCCAAGGCTACACACACAAACTCAGAATATGATGTTTATTGGTCTCGTGCATCATTGTGATAACTGAAGAATAAAAAAACCATCTAGATGCCACTTGATATTTTATTGTACTTCTTATAGGCTTAACATATTCCAAGCATTACTAGGCCCATCATCAGGACCTCGCGACTATAATGTTGTTTACCACATTGGTCTTGTCGTTCTTGGTTTGCTGTAGGTTGGAGGTTAGGTGTAGTTAGGCTGGAGTAGTATCCGGGCTGCAGCCCGGATACTACTACTGATGATGGGCATAGTAATGCTTGGAATATGTTAAGCCCATAAGAAGTACAATAAAATATCAAGTGGCATCTAGTTGGTTTTTTGATTCTTCAAACTCAGAATATATAATAATAATAATAATAGCTTTTACATGGCATCAAGATTTGTGCGAACGCGCATCAATGATACGTAATATATACTTTGCCTGCCTTTTCATTCTTGAGTAAAACCTTGACATAAAATTTACAGCAGCTGTTTTAATCGCAACGCAAAATTGCACTGTTATTAAAAGTCATTAAAATGCAGCTACATGTGTCCAAATGATCTGCCACTTGTAATGAGAACACTTTGGTAGCTGTGTGTTACTAAAGGAATACTACTAATAAGTTACTGACAAAGAATAATACATAAAAGTGAAAGATGGAAGTATGTGAATTTAACCCCACAGCCCCGACTATGAGAGGCTTAGTGAAGTTACACAAAGAAGACATACCCATCAGGCCGATCATAAACTGGAGAAACGCCCCAGGATACAAACTCGCCAAGATGCTGGCAGGAAAATTGACCTCATACATCCCACTCCCTTTCACATAAAATGTAACAAACACAGTCCAGTTGATGAATGACCTAACAGACATCCCACACGACCACAATATAAAGTTTGCCTCTCTTGATACAAATAGCGTGTACTCTAAAATCCCCACCAAATATCTGATGACAAACCTCAGGAAACTATGTGAGGTGCACAATATAGATGACAGGACTACGCAAGAAATTATAAGAATCGCACAAAACCTAGTGGGACAAAACTATTTCCGGTTCCAGGACATCATTTGTGCACAAAATGAGGGACTAGCCATGGGAGCTCCAAAACCCTCTATACTATCGGAAGTTTATTTACAGTACTTGGAGAATATCACAATCTATGAATTACTAATAAAACACAGAGCTGAAGGTTATTTTAGGTATGTGGACGACATCCTTGTGATATATAAAGACGACAAAACAAACATACACAGGGTGCTAGAGGACTTCAACAACTTAGTCCCCAGTATTAAGTTCAATTTAGAAAAAGAACAAAACAACAAAATCAGTTTCTTGGACATTACTATAACCAAAAACCACGATGGTTTGCCCTTCGAAATTTATAGGAAACCATCAGCCACTGACATCACAATACCCAACGACTCATGCCACCCCAGGGAACACAAAACAGCAACAATTAGGTACTGCAGTAGGATAAAGACGTACACGCTGGCCACTGAAAGCAGACAGAAAGAGAGATACAATATACGGCAGATCTTAGTCAACAACAAATACGATGCTTCTTCCTTAAAAAAGTTCAACAAGGAGAAAATACAAAGACAAAACAACCAGAAACAAAAGTGGGAAAAATTTTCGTACGTTGGCAAAGAGACCAGATTTATTAAAAAACTCTTTAAGAGCACAAATGTAAAGGTTGCATTCACTACCGACAAAACAAGTGGAAAACGCCTAGCGAGAAATTCCCCACAGCAAGTATGACAGAAGCGGTGTATACCAGCTAACATGCCCTGAATGCAAAATGAAATATACAGGGCAGACGGGAAGATCATTTAAAGTCAGATTTCAAGAGCACCTGCTGGACTTTAAATACAATAACAATAGGTCAAAATTCGCCCAACAACTTACAGACAACAAGCAAGCCATCGGCAATATGGAAGACATAATGGAAGTGGTCCACTTAACAAAGAAAGGCAAAATGATGGACACACTAGAAGGTTTCCGTATTTACAGAGAAACTAAAGCCGGCAATGAAATCAATGACAAACTGACGGTCAGAGAAAATGCAATATTTGAAACCATAGTACAAGAAGACCCTTACTGGGGGCGCGCAGCTCCACCGCAGCCAAACAGCTAGAAATAACCCAGTTGGGGGAAGCCATTCACCCCCACAGGAAGTGAAAGCTACACAGGGACAGAAGCCCGCTCACTACTACAAGAAGAAGCCGGCAACCGTATCACAGAAAAACTGTAAGTAATAAAATTTTATACGCTTACGCACGCCGCAATACTCAAACTGTTATGACAGAACATAAATGATCCGATTTCATACTTGCAGAACTAGTCAAGACGCAACCGATCCAAAAACAGAAAGCAGTAACAGAATACAAAGAACAACTGGACAGGCATACCCAACCCCATCCACCAGAATCTAAAAAGCAGAAGGACCTATAAAACCACAACGGACATAACAACCAGGAGCCCAATCACTGAACAACGGTCCCAGGAAATAGCACGCTAACACACGTCACATACTTGACCCCACAATATAGGTACAATAGTGTAATAGATATGTTACGTTATATACATGTCACAGCACACATTGTGAGCAATCTGGGATCCCAAAAGCGCATTGCCACATTGTAAAGAACTTCATGGTTCTTAGCTTAGCCTGACGATGACTTTTTAAGTCGAAACATGTCGCTTTAACCTATGCTTTTATTATATAATTGTGTTGATTGAAATATATATATAATAAAGTAAATATATAGAACTCATATTTATTTCTGTGACCTATTTTTTCAGCGGGTGCACTGAATGGTATTGAAATGAATATATTCCTTGAGGTGGCACATCACCTGAATTTTACGTGAAGACTCGAAGAGCCACCCGAAGAAAATAAATGAGGGAAAAATGACCAGAATGGCTCCTGGTCTGGCGGGATTTTAGGTGCTTTAGTAGAAGGAAGAGCAGATGTGGTGTTTTGCTTCCTGTGGCTGGTGGATCCTCAGGCAAGTTACGTCGACCTGACGTTCCCCTGGAGCACAGTGTGTAACACGTTCCTTGTGCCTCGGTCAGAACATCTGAAGAACTTCGGCGCCGCCTTCCTGCCTTTCAAAACAACGCTGTGGTGCACGATTATTGGTGCCACAGTGTTCACAGCTACCTGGTTGCGGATACTGGCCCGATTCAGTCCACCTGACGCATCAAATACCAATAAAGGCAAGTTTGTTGCCCCTTTGAGGTACTAACTACAGCGCAGTGGCTTACAGGGATGCCTGAAATGATTAAAACATAAATATTCAATTTTTGGCCGGCTTTTATGCTGTGTAGGTAGTTAAATTGATAGTAGAAAGTGGTAAATATGTAATAATCTGCACACTACAATATCGCAGAGAAAATTATTTTTCAGCATCATTACTTTGAAAAAGTGAAGCTCGCATAACGTACGTTCATACCTTTTGTAATATTAACTTCTTTTCATTTACGTTCACGATCATGGTTCTCCTAGACTCCACTTTGCTTCTGTTTGTTTCCTTGACTGTATTGCTGGTTGTGACGTTTGCAGACATAAAAAGGATTTTTTTTTTAAATTTTCCATTTGTATGCCGCTCTGTACTTCGTATTGTAAAAGCACTTTGATCCAATTTCCTTGTCGTAAATTTTAAGCATTTGTATATTCTAGAAAAAATGACCATTGACAGATTTTTATAGAAAATACGTGTACTCAATTTACACATGTATTTCTTGAGTAAACTAATTATTCTATTTGTGTCTATAGCTGAGTAATTCAGCAAGCTATCATCATGCTTTATTGGACGAAGGAAATCTTGACGGCGACAGTTTTAAAGATTATGTTTAGCTAACCCTATGGCTGAGAATGTGGGAGAGGATAGCTGTCTTACTTATAGTAGGGAATATAAGGAAATTATATTATTATATGTTATATAAAATAAATTTTCCTTAAGAAAAAAGAAGACTTTTAAATTTAGCAACTGTTTTGCAGCCGCACGAGACTTAAACTTTTTCAGATTGTCCTTTTAAAACAACAGGTAGTTCTGAACTGCACTACCGTTAAGTCCTTAATTTTATCGAAGTCAAAGCTGATGAATATTACATACGTTACTCAATTATTATACCAACCACTGCACATATATAAAATTTATAAGATTAAAACATTAAAACGCTCCGACATGTTTCGGTCCTAGGACCATCATCAGGGAACCGTATCATACTTGCTAAAGTTACACTATAAAAAGTCACATTAATTTCGCTGTACCAGTTGCGTATTGTGGCAGCATGCCGTGTTGTTTAATGTTATTTTGCGAAGAGTGCCCTGCTAAGGATGTGCATTCTGTGCTTCGTTGCGCGATACATTACGAGTTTCGAGTACCTAATGTCTGCTGACGGGTTTTGTTACTTGTAGAGCGTAATGTCTTACTTAGTACTAGCAAACGTATTTTATCTCACAAGAAGTTACCATGGTGTATTAGATATTTCTTCGTTATGAATTTTGTCAGACTGTATAGTGTATAATTCTATTTTGAAAAAAACCAAGTTGCAGTTAGGAAATATATCGAAAAGCTTGATTTTGCGCTAAATAGGTTTATGATATCTTTCACTTAATAACACAGACACTGAAAATATAAAAGTTCTTAATCCAGAGAACAGTGTATATATCCATTATATGTCGTATTTGTGTCAGTAAAGCAAACTGTCTTTCAGCACTTTCATTTTTTCCTGCCAACGATTCACACCCATCTATCAATATTAGAAATGATGCATTGGGTAAGTTTGTGGTGACAGTGCCAAGAGACTGTATTACAACCCACATAAGTCACTAGTATTGAAACAAATGTTGGTGGCAGAATTTAAGGCACCCACTTACTTTCTTACTCCATGGTGCAGAGTCCTTCTTGAGATGCTCACTTGTTTGCAGCTAGTCAAGTAATTCCCCACATTTCACGGAACCCGAAGGTTCATTACCGCACTCACAAGCGTCCGCCACCTATCTCTATCCTGGTCCCGCCCAATCCAGTCCATATACCCACATCCCACCTCCTTCAGATCCATCCTAATATTATCCACCCATCTACGCCTAGGTCTCTCCAGTGATCTCCTTCCCTCCGGTTTCCCAAGCAAGACCCTATACACCCTCCTCTCCTCGCTGATACGCGCCACATGCCCAGCCCATCTCATTCTTCTCGATTTTAAGGCACCCACTACCTTTCAGAATTTTTTCCTTCGTGCATTACTTATTCTGTTATAAATATCATCACCGTGAAGTTGACATAGACCGCCGGCATATTTGAAGTTACTAACTTATAATATACAAATTTTATCACAACATTTGTAAGAGTATTTACTACTATATTTCCTTAATTGTGACCAGATAAATTTGCCACATATGGCCATCAAAATAAATGCGGGATATAAAGTACACAACTACAAACCACTGTCTTCCATATTACGCCATCTTTCCTTCACAAAGCGTTATCTGAATAACATAGAACACACTACATAATTAAGTGTATTACTATTCAACCAACAAACAAACTAAACAGAAAATCAACCACTCAACCAACCAGCCAACCAAATCCTTGCAACAGGGCACTTTCTTCAGAAGACATTAATTACTAATTATTGAAGAAGTTCCCTTTTCAGTTACACCAAATTCATTTCCGTGTTCACAAACGCCTGCCACTGTGCTCAACCCTGAATTAGATAATTGGAGTCCAGAATTACCGGCACAGTCTTTTGTGAAATTGGTTTCTTCCTTTCCATTTCAGTTTCACTTTTCCAATTAGGCTCTTTCATTCAGGATTTTACACCAAACTTTTTATACTGCTCTACTTTACAGCTTGTGCTACAAGACTCGCCATTAAATCCCATGCTATTTTATCCAGGTAATGGCAATCGTACAAGTACAATCAGTTTTTACCTTCATTCCCATAGGTCCATATATTTTATTACACACTAATATCCCATACACCTAGCCCACATATGCTTCAACAAGCGTACAAAAAAACTTCCATAGACCTCGGCTACAGAAATTCACAGAATATGCTTTATAAAGAGTGTTTATGTCTCTTTAATCTGTGCATTTATTACAGTAGACTTGTGTAGTAACTTCAAGAGACACTAGTTAGTAGAAGTTTTCTTTGAACTGTCATGTCTTCAAAAATTATGAAGCAGAACACACAAAATAACACATTGACACGTTAATGATAAAAGACCATAACATATAAATGCAACTGGAGAAAAGTCCAGAGTATGAAGAAGAGTAAGAAATCTATGGCTGTTTATTTATTTTCTTTCAGGGCGGAGTAGCTGGACAGAATGTCTGATAGAAATCCTGGGTCTCCTAACAGTTGCAAACCCAACACCATCGAACACGCACGCTTCGAATTAAGGCACGAGGTGAATTCGTGGGCAGTGTTTACCCTACTGATAACTACAGAATATTAGAGTGGATTGGTGTCCCATTTGACCTGCCCTGCATTTTCTAAGCCACTACATTCCATTCAAGCACTGGTCGAGGTCGATTTATACAGGAGTGCCAAAATTTACCCCTCTATGGAGAATCTATTTGATATCCAGGTATGACTGTCCTTCATCTGTTTGTTACAGTGATATATCGTCTATCGTAACCTAATTTCAACGTTGACCTATAGACCGCTAATGAAGCCACTATGTTTATGTTTCAAATTAACCCGTCTTTGTTGGTTTAATGTGCGAAAATTTCATGTTTTATATATAGTTACAGAACCTGTGGCATAGTCGTTTAATACAAAACTTCCGGCTATACAAAGAATTCAATCATACCGAACGCCATAAACATACAGTTCTAGGCTACATGTTGGAAGGGAAACTGTCACACTGCATTGCAGGAGCACCAGTGCATCCAAGCGAACTGACCGAACTTCGAGTTATGCAGGAGTGTCTTTTTTTTTGTCCAATGCCACCACATGTACTTGTGGAATTCGTGGTCCTCCCTCCTGGGCATGAGAGGATTGTAAGATGCAGAAGTGTTCAAGTCTGTACTTCATCGTGTTGGCCCTCGCTAAGCGATCACCGTACACTGCAGCCTTCAATGTTGAGGTTGTCCGGCTGATTGAGTCTGGAATTGTACAGCACTGGAAAGAGAGCAATACACACGAAAGTGTAAATTCTACCGTATCTACGTGTAGTCTGTTCGAAAAAGATGGCAGAAAGAATAAAGGACCAGAAGTGTTAAGACTGGAACACGTTCAAAGAGCATTCCTTTTGCTTGCCTTTGGATTCCTGTTGTGCATCCTTGTGTTCGTCGCTGGATTGTCTCTGAATAGGATACTACTCGAAAACAATCATAATCAGGTAATTTACGTGTCGTATAATTATACCGTTTCTTGTTCACTTTAATATCATCACCATCAACACCACTACCACCATATCTGTCAACATCTCTTCACCACAATCCTCTTTTTTTTATTTGCATCGTGCACGATAATAAAAAATAAATATTACTATCGGAAAGTAACACGGTCGTAGCTACAAAATGTGCTACTTAAAAAAATTATTGTTTTGTTGGATGTTTTGGAGTAAGAATATATATATATATATATATATATATATATATATATGTATGTATGTATAATGGACATTAACCATTCAAATGTGTTCAGATTATGGCCTTATGTATGGTTTGGGAAATACATAAGCTGTCAGATTAAGCCAGTCTCCACTAACATCTAGCTATGTTTTGTGTTTATTATATTATATATATATAATATAAAATAACAGCGTTCTACGCAGTCAGTTTTCCTGCGAAGTAATAGCAGATTTGTTTCCTATT
>Ga0123354_10009873_pt1 | contig 14665 bp, 9 predicted proteins | sample TergutLab28metaG_2_FD_97872 | JGI IMG/M metagenome (GOLD analysis project Ga0123354, IMG submission 97872) | Labiotermes labralis P4 segment gut microbial communities from Petit-Saut dam, French Guiana - Lab288 P4 | ecosystem: Host-associated > Arthropoda: Insects > Digestive system > Gut ... | reverse complement strand
GGGAGTACAGAACATGGTAAAGGAAATAAAACACTACCAGAAAAAGTGGCTACAACACGTACAGAGGATGGACACAAACAGACTACCAAAACAAGCACTACAATATAAACCAAAAGGACAAAGGAACATAGGACGACCGAGGAAGAGATGGACGGACCAACTTCATCTTGAGGATCAAGGAACAGGAAACACACCTAACCCTTCAGGAACATGATGATGATGATGATGAACTTTCTAAATTTTGTGACAAGTGTTGTAATTAGCCAATCTACTTACCGATCAGTAGGTAGATTAAATGTAAATACTTGGTTAAATTATTACCCGAGTAGGACATGCTAAAAACTTTTAAGTGACCAAAGAAACGCGAACAGAGAATATCCAGCAGGCACATTATGTCACTCTTGTGCTAACTGCTGACTGCGATTGCCCTTTCTCCAAACCTCTCCATATTACCTCTGTATACCACTGACCAAAATGCAAATTTATACGAAATCAAGTTATCTCCTTTGCAAAGGTCCGCACGGTAGTTCACCATAGCAACTGACGGGAAATTTCATTACTAGATTCCCAAAGAGATGTAATGACATTAGGAAGAGCAGAGCGTCACAGCAAAATGAAATGGCTGCCGGGCCTAAACTGTGTACGGAAATAACACTCTCAAGGAGACACAGGAAACCACCTGGTCGTATCAAGACAAGCTGAAGGGTCCATACACTCGTCAGGCCAGCGAACTGAAACTTGGGGCTTTAGAAACGCGCGAAAACCGTATATGAAGTCTTTACACAACTTCTGGGATGTTACTCTCTAACAGAACTCTGTCATCACACCAACTGTATCTACTGCAACCGGAAACCTAGAAAGCAAGTCCGGGAACGACCAATGACGACTATCTTCCAGTGCTTAATTTAAGCTAAACAGATGCGTAATGCAGAAATTATGGATTAATAATTTCTTAGACTTAATAATCTTATATTGTAATAAGTCTGCATTATACTAGACGGCGTCTACCTTCATGCAGCAGAGTCCTGGATGTACAGCCATGAAAGACTCGTTGTTCGCATGATCAGGATATTCCTCCCGACCTCGACAAAACTGCAGTGTTGATTACAGTGTTCACCACCGCCTATCGCCGGCCTCAGTCTTCAGCCAGAAGAATTCAGCCCTAAAACCCCACCTTGAAATCTCATATCTTTGATTCTTGTTCTCGACTTTAGACTAGGCTATTTTAAGCCGCTGTTACAAGCCCCAGTGGGACTAGGCCTCCTCATCTTGAGGTTTCCAGATCATATTCAGACACACCACACTCAGTAGGACTTCTCTGGACGAGTGATCGGTCCGTCGCAGAGACCTCTACCTGACAAAACACAACACACATAGGCGACAAGACATCCATAACCCCGTCGAGATTCAAACCCGCAATCCCAGCAATCGACCGGCCGCAGACCCACGCATTAGACAGCACGGATACTGGGCTCGGCACGATATATATCATATATATAATACAAATTGCAGCAGTTCTATTTACCTGAAGTTGTACACTAACACATTTCGACAGTCTAAATAGGTTACTGCGCAATTTTATCTAAATGAAGTTTATGCAAGTTTTGTTACATGCAATATACAGAATGTCTCCTCTAGCAAGTCCCCAAGCACAGCAACTGTCACTGGCTTTCGCGGCGGATGCAGAATTAATATGCTACACAGCTGACGTGTTCAGAACAAGAAAAAAAAAGAGCATCCTGTATATTTTTAGAAAATTATACATACACCACTTTATTTCTGAGAACCATTTTAATATTATCCTTCCAAATACACCTACACCTTCTAAATTCTCTCTCCCCTCCTGAGTTTCTGTCTGCTATTCTCTTCTCTGCAATGCGTGCTGCATTACGCTTTCATCTTACCCTGCGGATGTGTTCCCTCTAATAACGTTTCTTGGACACTACACACTATGAACTCCTCACTAAGCAATTTTCTCGTCTTACTCCATCTCTCGTAGGATGAATATTCTCCACAACATCCTCTTCTGAAGCACCCTCCTCCCTTAATTTGGAAGACCATGTTACAAGTACTGTACACACTTGCAATATGCAAAATATTTCGACAGACCCTCCACAGGCCGCGCTCTCTCCGTGTTGGTATCCTGCTACACCCAAAACAATCTTTCATATTCAGTCTACGACTGTGTTCGTAGCTTCTCACACTATCAAACTACGCAATGTTAATTGTATAAGTTAACTTTGGCTGTGGTTAACGTCCAATAGACGATGAAACCTACTGATACTGGGCAATACGCATTACAATATTTCACAGATAACAGTTGCATCTTTTTAAAGTTCGCAGAGCGCCAAATAGTAAATGGCAGTAGTACCTTCCCATCGCAGGGATCAGTACTGTTATTTGTACAGTATTACAAACATGCAATGACTTTATGTCTACGTGACGTTTCCTGCAAATCGGTCAAGGTTTTCAGAATCTTTAAAGAAACTGGCGGAGAACGTGGGGGCGGGGGGTGGTGGAGACATGTAGATATAACGCCGTAATGGTTTCACATTTCTGACGTCACAGAAGGGCACATTATTAAATTCGATTATAAGTAGAATCCTCACGAGGATATATATATATATTTTAATACACCATGTCCAGTAAATTTAATGCTGTACATTTTCCGTGCAACTATATTACATATTTTGACGTTTTGCTGTCCGTGCATCTCAGTAATTAACCTACTTGATACACAAAATTTTTGTTTCACAATAAGTTTTATTTCATGCCTCTACATGTTTCGAGCACATGTGCTCGAAACATGTAGAGGCATGAAATAAACTTATTGTGAAACAAAAAATTTTGTGCATCAAGTTGGTTAATTACTGAGATAAATATATTACATATGTAGAATTTAATACCAACTTGTTTCAAGACGCTGATATTGGTTAATTAAAGCTACGATATGTTTCGGCCTTAAGTGTTGGCCATCTTCAGGGAGCTCATAAGTTTGTGAGCACGTGCAATTTTTGCTTCAACTTACATGGTTGGGATTCTACGTATGATTAAAATTGTTGTCATGAACATTAAATTTTACAATTCTTACAATTCAGTACTGCGTTAAAATACGGTTAAAATACAGTACAAACTATTTTAAATTACTGTTGATATAACTGTTGCATCCAAACATCTACGTTTCACTTTTTTTCTTCAAATGCAGTAATTTCTGGGATAAAATGTCCGTTGCCGTGGGTTCACATTACGATTGAATACGCAATCGGCTACAGCCTATTCTGTCATAACGTGAAGTTGGTTCTAAATTTCACATACCTTGTCCAGTACTTTACTGCATCAATTTGCAACATTCCGTTCCAAGATAAACGAGGTCTAATTGCATACTTTCCCTCATATCTCCAATCGCCCAATGAACACGAAATAATCTCCCCATAAGAGCAGAGATTACAAATAAATGAAGCCATTTGTCACATGACATATAGTACGCAATTTAGATTGCTATAAACATACACAGTTAGAACCAATAATTTTCAGCAACCGACTTTTTCAATTTGACGGCCAGTAAATTTACTTTTCCTGTATAGGTCAAGAGCAAGGTTACGGTAGTCGGTACAGCGACTACAAAAACAAGGAATCGTGGTTCATTCTTTGGAAGAAATAAAGGATTTCTCTCTTGTGCAAGGCGTCCAGAACGGTTCTGGTGCCCACACAGTCTCCTCTTTAACGAGCACCGCACACGTTTTCCCGGGGGTAAAGTAGCCAGGGCGTGAAACTAACCACTCACCACACATACTGTCGAAACCAAGAATGAGTACAGCTATACCTCCACTCCCACACATGCCTTTACGGAAGGTACAGGGCAACTTTTCCTTTTACTTTTACCTCCTGGATCGTCTAGGAAATATGAATATCGATTTAAAAAAAAAGTCAGTACAGGTTCAAGAATGAAGGCATGCTGAGGAAGAAGGAGAAACGTAGTACACGTCACATTCAATTCCATCTCCGTCAAATTTTCGTAGATACTGTGCCAACAACCTTAACTTAAACTGAAAGAACCTTAAACTTAACAGCTTTCCTTAATCCAACTATATGGCATAATTAACATTAACCTAAGGGTTAACCACTGCTCTAGATAAACACACAAAAATTGTCATTTTCGTTGAAAGCCTTGTCAGAGAAAAACAAGAAATCATTCTATTGCAGCAAAACCAAAGTCGCGCATTCCCTCTCAATTACAGCGGTGCGACAAACGACACCGAAACTGTAAGTAATGCAATCTTCTAAATGCATGGAGATTAAAAAGAGTCAAAACTTAAATGTCATATGTTGGGTGTGGTGGCTCTTAATGTTGTTCTAGTCTACGATACATCATCAGAGAATGCCAAAAAGAGGGGCTGACCTTCTTTAGGCACTTTGTCACTGTGCCAGGCTGGTTTGGTGCTGAAGCATTGGGTGGGACAAAGGAGGGGACAAGACAATTAAGTAGGTTAGGTGGATCTAAGAAATTTAAACAGACTTATTTGGAAGTTGCCATACCGATTGGGACAGGGTGCGGTGAGATGGAAAACCGTAACATCCGGAGAAAAACCTGAACCATTGCCACTTTTCCCCACCACAAATCTCACATGGACTGATCTGGGAATGAACCCGAATCTCCACGAGTTCGGAAGTCGGCGACTAACCACCTGAGACATGGCACGGGTTTAGACGGAACTTAACCTAAATTATAGAGCGTATGAAGACCCAGTTCCTACCACGCAATAAACACACTGTCTCAGTTATAGAAACCAGTTAGTAAATTCTGTATATGAAACTGCTGTTTGCTTAGAGAATTTCTGAACTTTAAACCTGGTGATACATCAAGATAATTAGTCGTCCGGGATCTATCCCGGTGGAGGCGAGATTTTCCGCACCCGTCCAAGCCGGACCTGGGGCCCGCCCAGCCTCCTATACAACGGGTACCGAATCATTCCCCGGGGGTAAAGAGTCTGGAGAGTGGCGTCAACCACCCACCCCCGTCTAGGGCCGATGTTACAGAAAGCGTAGAGCTACACCCCTACTCCCCCTCTGGACCTTCATGACAGGTAATAGGACACGCTTGTTAGTTGTACCAATTCTGCACAGAGACTACAAGACATTTTGTAGGAAGGTGTGACGGCCCCACTGCAGGCCACCACCTGAGGAATGCGCCCTTCTTGGTCTGCTGTGAAGACAGAGGCATAAAGTGCGTCCGATACGTTGTACCCTACATACCAAACTACACGTCGTCACACACCACAAGACTTGAATCATCACCAGTGCCGCTGTGAGAAACCCAAATCTCGCGACTAGACCTATGCGTATGTAGGGTAGTACAGACATATTTCCCACTCTCCCATGACGCAAAAGCCCCGAGTGGGCCAGGACCTCCTCATTACCGAGGCTTCACGATCACACTAATACACACACCACACTCGGTAGGACTCCTCTGGGCTAGTGATCAGCCCGACGCAGAGACCTCTACCTGACAACAAACAACAGTCACCAAGAGACTGTCCATGTCCCGGGTGGGATTCGAACTCGCAATCTCAGCAAGCGAGCGGTCGCAGACCCGTTCCTTAGAACGCGCGGCCACTGGAATCGGCAGCACAGACATATATTTCAACATATTTTTGCATAATGAACCTTTCTTATGTTCCTTTCACAGTAAGGGAGTGGAGATGCAAAGACTAAAACTCTAAAATTACTACCAACAATTTTAACTTCATTACTGAAAAGAAAGTGTTCTTCCAGTATTAAAAAGTACCTTCTTTTTACCCGGATAATGCCTTAATACAGCAATTACTTTTCGTGCCTGTTGAAAAAAAAAATATTTCTAAAGGGAACCATTACCTTAACAAAAAAAATTATGTTACAAAATATACATTGTTACAAAAATACAAGGGATAAAAATGAAACAATTCCCCGGGTTACATGGGTTTCTATGGCAACGCCGGCTCATTCAATACTGACAGAGGCGCCTTAGACTTTGCGGCCGCAGGGTTCAGGTGACCACAATCAATACAAGGGATCACATATTTTAAAATAACAAAAGTAATTACTATTTCAAACCTCAGATCAAAACTGTTTCAAGTGCATGTCTGACACTTTCTACCTTCTGATGGTTCTAACCTGTCTTGACACACATGATGGACACTCCAGACACCAGACAGGCCTACTTAAGTTCTTCAAGACAGGCAATGTATGTATAACGTAACAATGAGACGTGTCTTTACAACCATTGTTGCCGTGGATAAGCAATAAGTATTACGCATTCTGAGTATGTGTCTGTAGCCTTAGCTATCCAGCATGAAATGCGCATGCGCCATATTGACATTTGTGGTCTGTCTGGCCCTACAATATTTTTCCACATTACCTCATAAACGGCATGGTTTTCGGGGGGGGGGGGACACAGGTATTGAAAATAAAATACGTGTTTTGACTTTCTCTACAACTTTTTCGTCCGAAAATTTTCTCATTCTAAGAAGAACTGAGCGAGATATGATCACAAATGTAATATCGGTCTTCATGTAAATAACCCGTTATTCTTGTCAGGTTTTAATGCAACTTGAATTTTCTCGACAGATTTTCGAAGAATGCTAAAATGTCAATTTTCATGAAAATCCGTCCAGCTGGAGCTGAGTTCTTCCATGCGGACGGACTGATATGACGAAGCTCTTTTTGCGATCGCGTGTAAAAACATTCTTCTGACTGACATCTGTCGCTAGTCACTTCCCAGCGGCTCGCATAACATAGAATATTTCCATGTGCGAAGAACAGCGCGTTTGTTATGTGTTATGCGCGTCTGCGAACGGATGGAAAACATTTACACCGTCGTATTTTAATACGGTGAGTCAAACTGTTACCATCTTCAATACAGTGAAGTAACAGCCGTGAGCTCCGATTCACGGCTAACTAGAACAGCGGCGATCCGGCGATGATCGTTGCGCTGCCTGCCGTCACGCGAAACGGTTCGTGTGTCGAATGATGCCAATTGTCAGATAAAATAATGTCAACGTATTTATACAGGACACCTCGTAAAAAAGCCAAATTGGCTTACAATTATGTTGAACATTTGGGCTCTACCACCAGTTAACTCAGTTTAACTCAGAAATCACGCCCCGTCCTCCCCCACAGTAACGTAAAAAGAGAAACTATAGCCTATTTAAGCTTTACATTCCACATATACGTGTAGGGGATGAGGGGTAGCTGGCTACCGGCGTAATTTGGCACAAGGGCCATAACTCCCAATTACTGGGCAGGATAGCAACACCTGTCAATTCGTACCCTTCAATAACTCCTCCTGAGAGCGGTCAGCAAGTGTCAGTGGTTTGTGAGCTGTGACTGTAGAGTGGTCTGGCGTTTAATTTTTTAAACAGCAGGACGTATTTTTCCATCGCTGTGTAAAATGTTTTGTGTTTAAAGTTTGGTTATAGCTACATGTGACACTGTGCCACCTCTGAAGGATATCTCCTTCTGGCTAACTTTGGAGCTAGTGATAATTGTAGACTTCTGTTGTGTTTGAGGGTGATGCAGTCTACAACATAAAAAAGGTGGCAAGGGGGCAAGCTGGCACTCGCAACGTGCAGCTTGTTGGCTCACTGTGTCAACTTACCCGCTTTCGGTTATTAATTTACTGGTTAATTTTTTTTTACCAGTCTGATCTTTTTCTCTTCCGTTACTTACTTACTCCGTGGTGCACAGTCCTTCTTGAGAAGCTAACTGGTTTGCAACTAGTCAAGAAATTCCCCGCATTTCACGGAACCCGAAGGTTCATTACAGCACTCACAAGCGTCCGCCACCTGTCTCTATCCTGGGCCAGCCCAATCCAGCCCATACACCCACATCCCACCTACTGGAGATCCGTCCTAATATTATCCACCCATCTAAGCCTAGGTCTCCCCAGTGGTCTCTTTCCCTCCGGTTTCCTCACCAAGACCCCATACACCCCCCTCTCCCGTTCAAGAAGCGAAATAATGCGTACTTGCAAGAAGAGGTCATATAGGTGAAACACGCGCCTTGTCACACTGCTGCAAGATGTCAGAGCTGTGTGAAAACTGGAAGGTTAAAAAAAAGGAGCGTGGCGAAGGATTTTCAAATTCCTTCTTATTATGGCGATATTCTGCAGCAGGGTACGAGAGGCTGGCATAACAAGCACCTCATCAACACCGTCACTGAAAACGGGATACATTCAACAGATTTAACACACGGTCCATCCGTGTGTGTAGACGGAGGATCATTTTGTAGGATATACAGAACACTCTCTTCACTCAAGAAATGGAAGGGACGAGAAGAATGGGAAGACCCAGGAAAAGATGGAAAGAGGACGAAGAAAGAGATCTTCAAGTGCTGGGAGTGAGAAGATGGAGAGAGTTGGTGGCAGATAGGAAAAAATGGAAGGACATTGTTGGACAGGCCAAAGCCCACAGTGGGCTGTAGTGCCAATGGAAGGAGGAGGAGGAGGAGGAAGAGGAGGAGGAGGAGGAGGAGGAAGAGGAAGAGGAGGAGGAGGAGGAGGAGGAGGAGAAGAAGAAGAAGAAGAAGAAGATGTTAAACACTCCATAGCACATGCCAAACCTTCGAAGGAGAGACCAGTAGTTCAGTTGATAGACAACCACGATTTGGATTTGTCCATACAGGAAATAGAGTAGTGCAAGCAGAGTGGCGTGGCTGTCCTCGTCTTCCCTCCACACTGCAGCCATAAACTCCAGCCTCATGAGAGATCTGTCAATGGATCGCTTACGACGTATGGGAACCGTGCATATGAAGCCTGCATAACTAAACATCAGGTACAGCAATGGAAATATGTGACATCCCTTGCGCCGTCAAGACACCTTTTCATCAGGCTTCTTTTCCTGCAAATACCACAGCACGCTTCCAGGTTCTGGAATTTACCCCTTCAGCGGGGATATTTTTTAACGAAGACCTTATGGAAGGTTAAGTTGCAGACAGAGCTGTATATCCTATGGAGGCAGCAGCTTCTAGTAGCAACAGCAAATTTCCTGCCACTATGATGAGTCTCCCGAACGATCATAATCTACTTCAAAAGTAGCAACACATCCTGCTTGCCCAGAGGACTTTCACAACCTTCCTAAGCCGTACGCAAGAAGAATAAGAATGTAAACAGAATTGGCATTTTTTTATTTTTTATTTTGTACTATGACCAACTAATGCACAATTATTTCACAAATTATCACACTTCTACATGTTTCGACACTATCGTGTTATCCTCAGGCAGCTTGTAATCAATACCTTGGCAAGTTACACAAGTAATTCAAATGCAGCTTTTGACTTTCATAGGGCCGTGCATCGTAATATATTTCTATAGTAAAACAACAAGATGCACCAATGTCTCAAACTTACTTTATTTTGGAATGACACTCTACATGTTTCGGACGGTCTTTCCGTCTATCATCAGGAGTTCAAGACTGTCTGCAACAGGCATTTGTCAAACAGATACTGCTGTGTGCTTGCTAGCAAGCACACAGCAGTATCTGTTTGACATCTGACAATTAAGATGTTTCACATCCGTTTTATGCAAAATAATAGAACAACTGCTAGTTTCATAAGGTTCGTCATCCCCATTGTGTTTATAATTAAACTAGATTGGAGTGTATGTACTTGTCTAACACAACTATATTATGGTAATTTATTACATAAAGAACAACTACATGTTTCGGCACTTTACACTGGCCATCTTCAGGTTGAAAAATGAAAAACTTAGTAAGCAGCTATACTCGACTTTTGGGGGTTGTATACAGTGGGGAGGTACGAGGTGAAGTGGGTACAAGATCTCGTATGTGTTGTGTGGGATGGGTGGTGTGGGTACATGGGTTCAGCTATTATATACAGAACCCATTTACCCACACCACCCATCCTACACAACACATACGTGATCTCGTACCCACTTCACCTCTTATCTCCCCACTGTATACAACCCACATAAGTCGAGTACAGTTGCTTACTAAGTTTTTTTTCATTTCTCAACCTGAAGATGACCAATGTAAAGTGCCGAAACATGTAGTTGTTCTTTATGTAATAAATTATACACATATATCTACCATAATATAGTTGTGTTAGACAAGTACATACACTCCAATCTAGTTTAACTGCTAGTTTGACCGATACGTCTGTCAAAAAAGTTCTGACACCGAGTACAGGAAACGAGAAAAGAACTGGGCTTAAAAAATAAGAAACAGAAGCGTGACCAAAAGCATAAAACAAAAATTAAAAAAAAAATCCAAAAATGCATGCAAGGCTGACGAAGAAGATTCCGAGGATACTTCCTGCCTCTACTGTTTTGGAACATCTACAGAAATGTGTGTTCGGTGCACAGACTGCAAGTTGCGGTCAGATGTAGAATGCACTGATGGCAGTCCCAAATGCGTTTGCTTAGAACTGTCATATCTGATGAAATTGGAATACTTTATTGAGAATGAAAACGTATATTGCTGGTGGCAGGCTAGTGTTCTATTGAGTTACCGTTACTTCTGATCTCCTTTTTCAATTTAAGTAAATGCGTTGATTTTTGTTCCAATTTTTTTTATTGTCTTTCAACTATTTTAAACCACAATAAAACCTTGTTGTTGTGCACACCATGTATCTGATAAACTTGTTTTATAAAACATTGCAATAATCGTTGTCTGTTTCTTTTACGCCTTAAAAAACTGGCATCTTCATTTTCCGTGTATTTTTACCATATGCCAACTTACCCCATCTGCGGGGCAGGTTGACACACATTCAGAGGTTAGGGAAAAGCCTTTCCCTCCTCTTCCTTATGAAAAGCGCCAAAATTGTGCAGGTCAGATTGCAGGCCAAGAGTGTTGCTACCCACACGTGGTGTTACATTCTACTTAACGAGTACAGAAAAAATGTGAAAAATTATTACGTGAAAAGTGTGCTAACGACCCCCTCTCCACTACTTGACATGGCAATTCTATGCTTACGCATTAGGCTCACACGAACTGACAGTGACGTATCCGACATCCAGTTAGAGCAGTGATTCCCAACCTGGGGTATGCGTACCCCCAGGGGTGCGAACTAGGAAATTTAAGGGTACGCGAAAAAAAATTGAATAATGCCCGTCAACAGTGTCAGACTATCTATCTGCAGTTACAACATATAAATTTGCAATAATAACAACCATACTAATTACATTTTGCTAATATGCAGGGTACAATTTATGGAACTATGCTGCCAAGGGGTACACAAGTGAAAAGAGGTTGGGAACCAATGAGTTAAGAGTATAAAAAACAGAATATGTCGACAATGAGAAACGGTACCAGCATTAAACTACCAAAATGAGTTTCTCACAGCCGACACCCGGGTTAAATCTCGGGACAGTTACGTCGGATTTGTGGCGAACAAAGTGGCACTCAGATTCTTCTCCCGGTATTTAGGTATTTGCCTGTCATCACTTATTGTTCCTTCGGTGTTCCATATTCACATCTATCATCCGGGGGATGAACAATCGGCCAGCTAGAATCATCAGATCCAAGAGACGTAGGCTGTCCCAACCTCAGGAATGCAAAATGGGATACAGTTTACATATCAAAACGAAGTCCCGCAAAGAAATTACATTTACTCCCCTATAAATATATCAGTCTACGTCCATATTATAATGCAAAAATTAGGATCAGTAATAGATACCGTATTAACCAAATTAATGCGGCAGACAAACTCGATAAGCTGATAGTTGTTTAGACGCTAAAAAAAACCCTGCACTTAATGTAACACAAATATTCGTTACCGTGTTCACAACAGCCCACCGATGGTACCTAGTTTAAGGCAAATGACCCCAATCAACAACCAAAAATACGATTACACAATTTGTCAATTTCTGTGCATAATGTTGAATAGTAAATCCGGCAGTGCTTTTAGGGATTTTGGTACTGCGGAACAGGAAGTATGCTTACTTCTTAATTTGTTGAAATTCGATGCGATATACACACAGCACGTGTCGAAACAAAATAGTTATATATTATACAATGAATTTGACATTCACAGGACCGTGCATAGTGATATATTTTTATAGTAAGCCCAAGGTGATGCATTAATTACTCAAATTTATTTTAGGATTAGAATTCTACATGTTTCGGACAGTTCCTCTGTCCATCATCAGGAGTCCAGTACTGTACACACAGCAATAGGCATATGTCATACAGGTTATGCTGACTGCTTGCTAGCGGAATGCTGATCCAGCTAGAAAGCAGTCAGCATAACCTGTATGACATATACCTATTGCTGTATGTACAGTACTGGACTCCTGATGATGGACAGAGGAACTGTCCGAAACATGTAGAGTTCTATTCATAAAATAAATTTCAGAAATTAGTGCATCTCCTTGGGTTTATTACAAGAAAAAGATTATACAATGATTTTGCACATTTTCCACAGTAATATTTCCTCATTTAACTATAATTTTATTAACCAAAATAGTCCTATGATACACAAATAATTTTAAGATTCAATGAAATGTTCTCAGGCAGACAGCAGCGTCAAGATGTGAAGATTCTCCGACATTTCAGGGACTGACTCCGTCCCCATTTTCAATGTGTTGCTGGTGGTTTGGTAGACCCACATCTTCGCATCTCGACGCGGCTGAATTCTGTCGCCACGAAAGCTTCAAGCCTCTTAATTTTAAGCTTATTTTTCGCTCTTACTTTTCCTGATTTAACTAGACTTTGATTAAGGCACAGGTAAATTATTTACTTGTAGGAAGCAGTCCGCAGCCCACAGTTTTACGACCAAGGCATTAGTACGTGGCCCACATATTCCACGTACCTTAATACAGAATATTTACGTTTCGCACTGTCGCCATGATTACTTACTTACTTACTTACTTACTTAATCCATGGTGCAGAGTCCTTCTTGATAAGCTAACTGGTTTGCAGCTAGTCAAGAAATTCCCCGCATTTCACGGAACCCGAAGGTTCATTACCGCACTCACAAGTGTCCGCTAGCTGTCTCTATCCTGGGCCAGCCCAATCCAGTCCATATACCCACATCCCACCTCCTGGAGATCCGTCCTAATATTATCCACTCATCTACGCCTAGGTCTCCCCAGTGGTCTCCTTCTCTCCGGTTTCCCCGCCAAGACCCTATACACCCCCATCACGTCACCCATACGCGCCACATGCCCAGCCCATCTCATTCTTCTCGATTTTATCACCCGCACATTATTGGGTGAGGAATACAAATCATACTGTCGCCATGATTGCAATTATTAAAACATTACTAAACGGTTGGTACAAAATGTGTAAGTAGGCTCCAGGCTTACGATTTACCAGTGTACCAAACTGGTCGTATCTCGCTCCATTGTTTATTTATCGTGAGCAACGCGAGAGTCAAATACACATTCTGCGCCGTCATATTATTACGTAGTACAAGGAAGACATACAAAGAGAAATCAGAATTCTACGTCAGTATTCTAGTATCTTGTCCACCTTAAAATTTTGCACGATCGCTAAGTATTATTAATGATACAAAGTTGGATACTATAAAGGAGTGGTGAACTGTAGTATCATGTTCACATACTTATAAAAATAATAATTTGGAAACTAACTTTTCAATGACGAAACGCAATCGGTTTTACTTGAAGGCCAAGTTCGTACCGATCAGTAAACACTCAGCATCTCTGTTGCAAAACCCAATCAATTAATGTTGTATAGTGCAAACGTCATTGTCTGTTCCGAAATACATACAAAACATATCAATACAGAACGTAGAATTTCTGAATGTTAAACCTGATGATACGTACAGTAACCGCTAGGCCTTAAAAGGTTAATTAAAATGATTATATAGCGGGACAGACACATAAATGAACATGCTGACATAAATCCATAAACCTCAAAACCTCGCCAGCGGGGCTATCGAAACAAATCTGATAACAGGGTACCGTCCAGTTAATGCTGTAGTCAAGGATTAGCTTTGTTACACATCCGAAAGACACTCCACTTCAAAAAGACCCTGCTGATGATACATGGTTGATATTATGAACGCTAGTCCTTGAGAGCATGTTGTTACGAGGCTTACAGTCACCATTAGCGGATTACAAAGTACCGAGACGAATGGACAAACGATGGCGTACCAGACAGTTACGTTTCAATCTGTGCAACCAGACATAAGGCACAACAGCACCGACAATACCCCTGTCTGATATCTTAGTTTTCAGACTAGTATCATAACGCACTAGCTGCATTAGCTCGAACCTACGGCAACAATCAATCAGACGCAGATTTAACGTAAAGAGCGGTAATTATTTTTAAAAAAAAGTTTTTCACTAAATGTTACATCATCAGTAATAATTCTCTCAAGATGTGAGAATTATTAACTCCGTTTTACATTATACGGGGCAAGCGATGGCGCAGTTGGATGAGGCACTCCGCCACAAGCCGCCAGGTCGTGGGTTCGATTCCCAATGTGGTCACTGGGATTTTTCATGAACTTCATCCAACCAGCCGCATTATGGCCCTGGGGTCGACCCAGCCTCTAACAGAAATGAGTACCAGGAGCACCTCCTGGGGAAGGGGGGGGGGGGGGGGGAAGGGGGGGGGGGGGGGGCTGAAAAAAGTTGCCCCCTCGTTGGCCTGTTTTGGTAAAAATTTGGGGCCCTTTCCCCCCATCCACCCCCCCGCGCCGTCCCGGT
>Ga0123354_10009871_pt1 | contig 14666 bp, 16 predicted proteins | sample TergutLab28metaG_2_FD_97872 | JGI IMG/M metagenome (GOLD analysis project Ga0123354, IMG submission 97872) | Labiotermes labralis P4 segment gut microbial communities from Petit-Saut dam, French Guiana - Lab288 P4 | ecosystem: Host-associated > Arthropoda: Insects > Digestive system > Gut ... | reverse complement strand
GCTGAGTGGACCCCATTCCAGACCCACTACTACTCAGAAAATCTGGTAGCGCCGGGGATCGAACCCGGGACCTCTGTATCTGTAGCCAGAAACTCTGACCACTAGACCACAGAGGCGGTCGTAATAATACTAGTAATGATAAAAATGTACTGACAACTACCGGGGTGCTGGCAAGTCCTTAGCCTGACCTGGAAGGAAACAAGCTCAGAAGCATGTCACGGACATGCAAGATTTCAACAAAATCGAGGCACGAGATGTCAAGATTTTTTTCCTGCAAGGCAAGGTGCCAAAGGAAATTCACGCCATTCTGACAGAAACATTAGCTTGTTTCCTTCCTGGTCGGGCTAAGGACTTATCAGCACCCATGTATGAGAGACAGAACATCATACCCAACAAAGAACATGTATCAGTTCTTTCAGGTTTTGGCTGAACTACTCAATACTACTGACCTATTTCGGTCCTCCTTCCATTGATACTGCCAATATCGAACCTCTTCCATACTCATTCCACTGAGTTTTAAAATACTCAAAGAAACAAGTCCTGCTATTCCTCCAAGAACACCACCTAAAACAGAATATTTCCCATGCATAATTCAATGGTAAAAGCTTCTATCAAAATAAAGCATCACAAAGTATAGATCTTATGGGAAAATAAATTCTAAATTTCTCAACAGAAATAGTCAGAGGGGGAAGTTAATGAAATACACCAGTACTAAATAAATCACATGACTTTCACACAAATATTTCTGGATATAACTTCCAGGCAGATCCATATGCCATTTCAGGTTGCAGATGGAGAAGACTGCCTGTAGATATAAAGAGTATCTTAAAAAATACCAAGACAGCAGACAAGAAGTATTTCCCAGCTTCAGGGTTAGACACAAGCGCACACACAAATCAGAGCTGCCAGGTTGCAGCCTTCACCCCCAAATTGACATTTTAAAAGAACACAGATTTTGCAATCACTGTGATATCAAATGTTTTATGAGATTTACACCTCAGCCAAAATCAGCCACCAGTACACTAATATTTTGGAACATAAAATAAACAACACAGCAATATGCAGACATATTTGGGTTCTTTTTCAGTTAGTTTTAATATGTTTTGTAGACAAATAATGGGTCTATAATTATTACTTAGTCACTGGCTTGGAGATTCTGAAGTTGGATTAGAAGAGTATATGGTTTTGATTTTTGTGTAGTTGAAATTCCAGGTAGGCCCTTTAAAGGTGATTGTCCAGTCCAGGAACCTGAAGTGCATTTCTTAATTACATTTAAGAGATCTGGTGAAATTAGGAAGAAAATAGTCATCACACTAAGGGCTAGGATGTAGTTTAGAGGAAGGCCCTATCTAGTGAGGGCCAGTAACTCTTATTTTGCTGGCACCTAATGTTTGAATGACAAAAGGTATGTTATAAAATTGCAGTATTGGTATGGGATGAAAACCTACAACAGTTCTGTCTGTTCACAGATTATTTATGTACATCCTTTTTGAGTAAGGTACTTTTATTTATATTTACACAAATGCAGCTGCAAACAATTGTATGTTACAGTTATATTTATGACTCGATTTTTATAACAAAGTTTTTTAAAATCAAACATGAACTATACAGCCTCAAGGTCAGCCCCCAACCCCCAGTGAAAAATTTTGGGTATGCACCCACTTGGACACAGAGAGACCACTTACTGCAAGGAGTTAACATTGTTATTGAATTATGGACAAATACCTAAATATGTGCAATTCTCCAATGTGTACAATATCTAAACACACTCAATTCTCTGTGTACTGTTGCAAACAGCAACAAAATTTCAAATTCAGAACATTCAAAACTTCTGAGATATGACACTCTATTGATTGGTAAATGGCTGAGAGAGTCCTCTCTCAACCTGTACACGAGACAGCCACCTATAGGTGTGATGATGCCAGAGGCTGTGTAATGCAGTTTTGACCTCCTGGTGATGAGCACATGTGCTCAAAACATGTAGAGGCATGAAATAAACTTATTGTAAAACAAAAATTTTGTGCATCAAGTTGGTTAATTACTGAGATAAATATAGATATGCAGATACACCTCAAAACACTTTCAATTTAAGTTGACACTTAAAAACTTAGAAGCCTGGATGCAACCAAAATTACAGTTTTCAGTAATTATAAAATACAAGTACCCAGTGTTTTTACAGATATCTTTAATACTTTAGGCTGCAACATGAATATGTAACATACAATTCAACAAGCCTTTAATTTCTTATTCTTGCACATGTATGAAACAACATTCAGTAGGTTTTTGTGGCACGGTGTTTACAATAATATACATGCATACTGCATATGGTTGATTTCAAATTACTTATTATGCAAAGCTGAACACCCTAGAGTATTGATGTTATCCATTGAAGTAGGTCTACCTGCACGACAAAAATCAAACTCTCAGCCCCGAATACATAAAAGTATTTTAGAACATTCCAAAAACATGAAGCTTTCGAGTGCCAAATGGCTCAAGACTTGATGAACACAGCCAATATGAATGACATATGCTGTAAGAAAATTATCAGTACCTAGGCCTCCTCCAACTGCCATTCCTGCAAGCCCCATGTTGAATTTGTAGAGTGCTCCTGTAATGCAACCTGCAGCCGCATACTCCAATATGCTTGAATATCCTCTGTACACTGATATTGATGTTGTCAACAACCTGTTCAAAAATAAAACAGCAATTAACACCAACCAATAAAAGCACTTTTCAATGGCACAACGCATAAAAAATTCAAAAGTATTACACCATTTATTTCCTAAGATGAACATTCATCATACAAAGCATTCTGTCCTACAAGAAGTCATTCAAGTGATGGGGAGTGATGGCATGTCAAAACTGATTGAAAACTGGTTGCACTTTTCCAGGACATTATGCAGCAGAAAACCAAAATATGAAATATGAAAGTTTTGTAAATAATTTATTTGTGTCTTTCTAATATGTCAAGTTAGTGATTCATTGGCTACAGTCACCAAATTAAAACATTTTTAGTTGTCATATTGCAATTTACAATCTTTCTACAAATTATTCTAATAAAATTGTAGTTTTGGAAGATCTACATCCAAACAAAACTTAAAGATTTTATAGCGAATGCCACATGTTGCTATCATTTCGCAAGTAAATGAAGCTGTCTGTCATCTTATTGTTGAAAATAGGAAGTTAAAGGTATAACAATCACACGTATTCTAATGGTATGTTGTTCATGCGGTCTGAAATGAAATGTAAATTTAAAAAAAAATCAGTTCCAGCAATAATATATAAACTTTTAAAACAAAGAGCAGTGTAATTTCAGCATATTAAGTGGGTCCCTGATACCACAAAATGGTACATCTTCGGGTTATGGATGAAGCAGACGGCTTCCAGACATGCAGGGTAGGTGTAAATATATTGAATAAGCAATTACAGATGGTCTTCCTCCTGCTTGGGTTTTGGGTGAGGGGCTAACAACTACTCACCATAAAAAATCAACATGTTAAAAAAATGTTACACAGGCCACTGCATTTGGGCAGATTCTTTAAGCAACCTAAGCAATGGAAAATGGGTGAAACTTGGAAAGTGTGGATTCTCTACAGGTTAGGGTCATTAATGACGTCTGCAAGAGAATTATCAAAATACAGATTGCATTTAATTGGGTACAAGTCAGCAGAGATTATACTTTCTTCTATGGAAAAGGAAAAGTATAATCAATTACAGGTGGCAGCGTGTATGTTACCACATATGTACCCTTATACAAACCACGGATTTCATTAATATAGTGGATTCCCCATGTGCATTTTCATGTACTGGCCCATATATTCTGCAAACTATTTTTCTTTCAAAGGCTCCAACAGCTATTTCCATCTTATTAGACAATGCCCAAGTTGAACTTGCATAGCACAGGATACTTCCTATTACAATTTTATATAATCTTATTTTAGTACTCCTACAAATACAATTTGATTTGGTGGCACTTAATAGCAAGGAACAGGCTCCACTAGCTGCCAAAATTTGTGTTGGCGCTTCTCAAAGCAATAACACTATACAAAAATTAATATATACTGAGACGTTTTTATGAGATTTATATCACAGTTGAATACTTACACATAAGTACCAGTAAAGAGACCCAACCTCCAGCCCCATCTGAAAGCTCCTTTACCAAATGCAACTGTCACCTGATCTTGAAGTTTTTTCTACAAAATATATATGAACACATACATAAATAATGCAATTTTTCTGAAAATGTACAAGGAAGCTTAAAAAATGAGGTGAGAAACACTCTGATGCCCATGACTTTATTCTGATTTTGATGTATACAAGTCACATGGGTAGCAGATCAGTACACATCAGACATTCACAGTCACCATTAACACTAAAGCATTTTTCAAGTGTCTGAAACCGGGAGGTGAGTGTGTGCTTCACTCAGAGTCTGCTGCAAATTACTTGCCAGTCAGGCACTTCTTAAGGGGTCTAATGATGTGAATCACTGGGCCCCATACTGCCAAATGGATTTGTGACTGGTTACAGCATTATAATTGGGAGATCACTAATTACTGCCCCTACAATCCCAATCTTGTGGCCAGTGATTTCCTTCTCTTTGGACCACTGACGAAGCACCTGGACAGCAAGCAATTTGCAATAAATTCTGATGTGAAGGAAGGGGTCACCTGGCTAGAGACATTCAACACCAGTTTCTTCTACAACAAGATAAAAGGATTGGTGTCATGGTGGTACATATGCCTAGAAGTGTGGTGACTACACAGAGATCTGGTGTGTATCAACAGCATCATCATGTCTACCACCTTGTTATTTGAAACTCTTTTGTATTTCTATTAATTTTTTTTGTATTTAATCATACATGAAATCTTTAATCCATCATGTTATGTCTTCAGAGAGACGTGACGGCACAGTCGCTACAATGACTGCACTACAAGCTGGACATCCTAGGAATCATACATCAATCCTTGAGAAGAGGAAAGAGATTTCTCTCTTCCCCAGTGCGTCCCGGCCAGTCTGGGACCCAAGCAGCCTCCAGCTATTCAATGGGTACCAAAGAATCTTTCTAGTCTAGAGGTTAAGACAGAGTGAAGATATAACTCCACCCCCCATGTGATTCTGTGACAGGCATAAGGCACCCAGACCTTTCCTTTAGTAGACGTTGGAATCGTTATAAATAAATCTGGCCTCAAGGCTGAAATACTATGTTTAATTTCTCCTGTAACATATCCATTCTCTGGAAATATCAATGTTAAATTGAAAAGGCATTTCCTTGTTGCATGTCTGAACTCTGCATATGTCTTATCAGACTGAGTCATCTCTCAAAAAGAAGTAACTGAGACTAACTTGGTTTTTAGGTATGTCAGTATCTATGGCCATTTGCATGCAAACAGAATTAGAATTTAAAAGGAAATTATGTACCACAAGTTCAAATATTACAACACTGTATATTTGTCACTCCACAAATGGTAATGACAGACAAAACAGCACTAGACTTCTGACAGCAGATAACGACGAAATTCTACATCTGCCAGATTATAAAATACAAAAATACATGGTGGTAACATTCTAAAAGTAAACCACAAACACTGGCCAGTTAAAAGGTCTCTTCCCAGTCAGGTAGGATAGTTCTATTTGAAAGCAAATTACGCTGAATTTTTAACATTTTATATATTTTATTCTGTGTAGTATGCCAATCTCTTCTTTATACTAAAATTCACATTAACAAGCATTTTGGTTCAGTAAAACTAGATTTACACATCTAACAGTACAGTAGGCCCTCAATTTAACAGACCCCGATTTAGGGGATTTTCAATTTAACAGAAACAAATCTGGGGCTAAACCTTTTCAAAGTACTGTACCAGCCCACCATTGTCATGGGAAGTCCAGTACACAATGGCCATGACAAAATTTCATACGTCTTCCTTATTCATTATCACAAAATTGGTTGGCATCGTTTCTTGAAAGGGAAACATCTTTAAACACCAATGGACCGTATCTACTGCCTTTAAGGTGAGAACATGAGATGCTGTTTTTCACAACCCCATCTTAGTCTTTGTCTTCACAGTGCCCAGGTACCTTAACAGCATGTTTTCAATAAACTCATTTTTGTTTTAACTTTGATGTTTGGCATCTTGTTGTGCTGTCTGTATTATAAAAATAGTACTTGTACACTATCAAACACAACCTTTACTAGCAGCAAATACCTGTTACGTTAACTCTAGCAACGCACGTTTCAACTTCATCAGTGTAAAGCAAAACCTACAGTTAAATGAAAAGCTTGAATCTGGCGTAAGCAAGGCAGCCATATGTATGGAGCATAAGATGAATAAGTAAATGGTGTCTGATATTAGAAAAACAAAGGTCTTATGAAACCCTCATAATTTTTTAATGCAGAAGGCATTAGCCACTATGGAAAAGCTGGCCAAAGAAAACATACAAAGCAAGCAAAACAAGTAAATTTAGATGATGCTGTGATGAATGGACAAACACACCAACGTTCATGTGGCAGGAATGTAAGAAGCAGATATCAAAACTGCCACCGATACAATGACAAAGAACATAAAAATTCAATTTATAGGAAGTGATGGTTGGTTTTGGTGATTTTTTAAATGCAAAACAGCATGGCATCACAAACAGCTGCCCATTTTGCGAAGCTAGAAAAGAGACTGAGCCTTTCAAACAAAAGCTGCCTAGAGCTGGGTCAAGGAGCATTGTCCCTATGGCAGATTGGGGCATTACTACAATTTCCTATAACAATGTAAATACTGTACATTTATAAGCACATAGCATTATGTTTCCTGAACAAATTATGTTTTCTATAAAAAATTCTTTTAATATGGGGAAACTTCCATGGGTTTTTAATACACTTTCACAAGTAACAGACAATTGGGTTTAACAGATGCCCCCTTCAACTCATTAATCCATTAAATCAAAAGGCTACTGTACTGACAGGTATGCCATTAGTTCAGTGACTTTTCTTCTCTTCTTGTTTCATCTAATGCATGCTACACTCACAGGGTCCTTATTTTATCCGACAACAATTGTTTGTCATTTCCCACAATTATTCTGTCCTGTAAGGACAGTCAGCTGAGTAGGCTACATAAATATGATAAACAAGTTGACATAAGGTGGCAATCAGCAGTTGTCAGATAAAACAGTGACCTCATATTGCAATAATTAACCTTTTTATGGTACTGTGAATTTCATTTACTTTACTGTTTGCACACCTTGGCTTCCATATGGCTCTTGAAGACAGTAGCATCATTTCTTTCCATGAAGTTTGTATATGCAGTCTTTGAATTAATAATTCCTCCATAGCATGCGCCAACAAACAACCCTGTGAAACCAGCCTGACATGCAGCATTAAGTTCAGGGCTAAGATTGCCGAACTCACTGCAAAAAAATTTAACTTCATAACATACACTCACAAACTACGGCAGAAAAAATGAAATCTTGCTCCTAGACAATATGAAGTTCATTTTAAAAGAAGTCATATACTGAAGCATCAAGAAGTTCACAGAGATAATTTTTTGTAGATTGTTTTAACATCACTGTCAGTGTCTCTAGGTACACAGCATCAAAACTGATCTTTACAATGCACTCTACATGAAGTACATATATACCAGTCAATGCCCATAACTTTGTTACTAAGACTTGAATTACAGAAATGGTATTACATATGAGACTGCCACCGGGTAACAACCCAATTGCAGTAAATAAATATTATTATTACTACGTACAACAAAGTATAAAATTTTATCTAACATTCTTCTCTCAATTGACAAACAGTACATGTACACCACCAAAAACAACAACTTGTTTCTTTATCTCTAGCCACACAAGTTTCAACTTAATCAGTCATCAACATCCTTACTTACTTACTACATGGAGCAGAGTCGTTCTTGAGAAGCTACCCGGTTTTCAGCTAGTCAAGAAATTCCCTGCATTTTATGGAAATTGAAGGGTCACTACCGCATTCACACGTGAAAGCCACCTGTCCCTATCCTGAGCCAGCTCAATCGAGTCCATAGCCCAAATCCACCTTCCTTAAGAGCCATATTAATATTATCCTCCCATCTATGCCTGGGTCTCCGAAGTCGTCTCCTTCCCTCAGGTTTCCCCACCAAAAGCTGTATATGCCTCTCCTCTCCCCCACATGTGCTACATGCCCTGCCCATATCATTCTTCTTGATTTTATCACCTGAACAATACTGGGTGAGGAGTACAGTTCATTCAGCTCCTCATTATGTAGTTTCCTCCACTCCCGTTACCTCAACCCTCCTAGGCCCAAATATTCTCATCAGCACCCTATTCTCAAACACCCTCAGCCTGCGTTCCTCCCTCAATCTCAATGCCAGCAACCAAGTTTCACACCCACACAAAACAACAGGCAAAATTATAGTTCTGTATATCTTAATCTTTAAATTTTGGATAGCAAACTGAAAGACAAAAGATTCTGCACAGAATGAAAGCAAGCATCTCCTGACTTCAGTCTGCTCTTAATTTCTTCCTAAATAGAATTTTGATTTGATAAGGTTTTACCCAAATATTTGAGCTATTCCACCATTTCAAATGATCTATTAACAATCATCATATTTAACTTTGTCCTGCATTCTGATCTCAAGACACGACCAGGTACTTAGTTTTATCAGCATATACTTCTAGTCTAGTCTCCTTACTAGCAAGTATAAAATATTCTGCGTTTTCCTTTATAGTTTGAATGCTTCCTCCCAATATATTAACATCATCAGCATAAACCAGAAGCTGATGTGTACCATTTAATTTCAAGCCGTCCTGGTTAACCTGAACCATCCTAATGGCGCACTGTAAAATGAAGTTGAAAAGCTATGGCGATAGAGCATCTCCTTGTTTCAAACCATTCCTAATAGGAAACATGCCAGACAAATTCTTGCCTACCCAGACTCTGTTGTACATTTCATTCACACACATTTTTATTAGCTTTACCAGTTTCATGGTGATACCATACTCAGTGAGATTATTATACAAGACCTCCCTCCTAACTGAATTAGAAGCTTTCTTGAAGTCTATAAAGAGCTGATGTACTGCTTCGTTGTATTCCCATTTTTTCTCAAGTATTTGGTGAATGCAGAATATATGGTCAGTCACTGATCTGTTGCATCAAAATCCACATTGATGAACCCCAATAATTTTCTCTGCATATGGAGTTAACCTTCACAGCAGGATGTAGGATAAAATTTAGATAGCAAAAGTGATAGGTCCCTATAATTAGTACAATCTGTTTTATTGTCCCTCTTACAGATAGATACAATGATTGACTCCTTCCACTCCTCAAGCAATTCCTCCTTATTCCAAATAGAAACAATATGTTTATGGATCTCATAGCAAATTGTTCCACCCCCTTCCTTAATCTATTCTGCTGGGATTTGAACAATACCTGGTGATTTGTGAATTTTTAGGTTTTCAGTAGCCAACTCAACCTCAGAGGCACTTGGGTCAGGCACTAGTGGTTCTGCTGCGTGTATTTCTGTCTGCCTAATATCATTAACCCTATGTACACTCAATAACCGCAATACTGAAAGAGTCTGTAACCAAATCTCCCTTCTCATCCTTTACTACATCAGTTCTAGACTGGTAACCCTTCTTAAAGTCACTGATGCCCTTATAGAAGCCCTAATATTTTTGTCTTACTGTTATTTTCAAGTTCCACAATTTCAGCTTTCAGATATGCCTTCTTTTTGTTCTTGAAATGTCCACTAGCTTCATGTCTTACATTGTTCCGAGTATCCACACTGATTTGGCTTGGATCCTGCACCCACTGCATTTTAGCCTGCTTCCTTTCGTCTAAAAAATTAAACATTCTTCATCAAACCATGGATTATGCTGTTTCAATTCATACAGACCTAGAATCTCTTTAGCTGAAATTTTTATATTCCCTTTAATGTTCTCCCAAGCCCTGTTTATGTCCTTGCTATCACTTCAGTTCTCCAAAGCTGCAAACCTGTTTGAAATCTCAATCTGATACTGTTTCCTAACCTCCAGCTCATTTAGCTTCCTGAGATTAAATTTTTCTCCAGCAAACTTCTGTGCTGTTTGTTTACTTACTGCCAATCTTTCCCTAACTTTTGAACCACCAGCTGATGATCGGTATCACAATCCGCTCCCCTGAAACTTCGTACATCTAGTATACATGAATGCCATCTCCCATCTATTAATATGTGATCAATCTGGTTGTGAGTCTTCCCATCAGGGGAGGTCCAGGTGCACTTATGAATGTCTCGGTGCAGGAACATGATGCTCTTAACAACTAGATTTTTGATGTGGCAAAGTTTACTACCCTAATACCATTATCATTTCTATCCTAATGTAGACTCTCATTCCCAATTGTTGGTTTGAAAATATTCTCTCTCCACTTTTGTACATCTATTAGAATTTTCATATAGTACTTAGGAAAATTATAAAAAACCTGCTCTAGATCCTCATAAAAACTGTCTTTTGAATCATCACTTTTCTCCTCACTTGGTGCATGCACATCAAGAACAATAATATTACACTAGCGACCTCTCAGAACTATATATGACACCCAATCGCCAACAAACTCTACTCTCTTAACTGCTGACACTATTCTGTGGTGTACAAAAAATCCTGTTCTTGATGATTTTTGTTTCCTTTTCCACAGAAAAAATTATTCTGTGGTGTACAAAAAATCCTGTCCTGATGATTTTTGTTTCATTTTCCACAGAAAAAATTATAATCTCCTGCTCTTATCATGCCCCCTTTGTCCCACCTAACCTCCTGTACACCCACTAAATCTAATTTATATCTTGCTAATTCCCTGGCTGCTGCTGTGTGTGAAACTGCCCTATACAGGCTCATAACATTCCAAGTACCAAATCTCAAGACCCTTTCTGTGGTTTAGATCATACCAGAGAGATGTCCAAGGCTTGCCTTGTAAATATTTCGTAACATGATATGTTTTTACGGTGTGGAGTTATTGAGCACCTTGCCCAAACCCCAAGCTGGAGGACCACCCCTTTTCGGCCGCCCATGACTGCTTATTCAATATATTCCCAGCTGCCCTCCATATTGAAGGCCGTTCCTCCATCCACAACCTGAGGACGCGCCACACCGTGGTGACAGGGACCCACTTATCACAGGTCATCATCATAGTAATATCATTAAATATAAATATGTAAAATTGTGTCAATACAAAAGACCATGTGTCAATTTTTGGGAATGACATTTTGATTCCTTATATTGTATACAATATTGATTTATAACAAAATGGGATGCCTAACATAAAACATACTATTCTCTCATGGTTAACTCCATATGTAGACAAAATTTTTCAGGACCATGGGCAAGATCACCTATTCGTCACATATTTTGCATTCACCAGTTACTTGAAAAAAAAAATGGTATGAAATTATTTACATACTTCAAGGAAGCCTAAGATTTGTTAAAAGGGAGCTTTCATTTAATATTCTCACTGAATTTGACATACCCAAAAAAACAGTTCAGTTAATTAAAATGTGATTAAATTAAATCAATAGTAACAACTGGACATGTAAATATTTCTGTTGTACTTCTCAGAACATTCTGAAACAAAATACTTCCTTCTCTCCTTACTTTAAACTTTGCTTAAAAACAGGTCATTAGGAAGGCCCACGAAAACCAGGAGGGAATGATAATGAATGGGACACAACACTTTCTGGTTTATGCTGACAATGTCCATTTAATGACTGAAGTCACAAATTCTAGGTGCAAAAACAATTTAATTCAATCCTTTATTCAATCCACAGGGGTTTATTAGCCACTAATGTAAAAGAAGATGTAAATAAACTATGCATATGTTCATGGTAAACATGCTCTAAAACACAGAATGAAATGGGTATATAGCTTGCATACAAATAACTAACAATGTGTTTTTTGGCAAGTTAATGAACTGAAATAGAAGTGTATGTGTTTCACGCTATACACCACCTACATTTGATAAATTATAACACACTACATAAAGAATAAAAATCACACACAAAAACTGAATACAACGGTGGAAACCAGAAAGGGTAGCAAGATTGGTTTGCAAGAGGATCAGAAACTTAACCTCAACAAAAAAAACTGAATCACGCATGGTTATCTAGTACAAGGGAGTATCCCATTCGCCCCATTTTCCTTGGACAGTTCTGGCTTGATTTGTTTTAAACAACTCTTTCCTGCTGTCCCGCAGAATTCGGTTCAGGACGCCTAATGTTCTATGATTTTTCAAGTCATAAAAATAAGACATGTCTGACAATACACATGAAAACCTGATCTTCCACATGGTGGGAGGAAAACAAATATAGATGTAGGTCATCCACCAACTACGCACTCACAGGAAGGAAGCAGACAAGAAATATATATTAGTAATTATATTCTGTGCTCAGACTGTTAAGCATGAGAAACATATATACACAGCATATACATCAGAAAAATCAGTAAATTAATTACGTGTGTCTGAGCAGAATTCTTGTTATGATGGGTTAAACATGCATTCCACACACCCTCCCAGGATGCCCAGAGTTAAGAGTACCAGTTCTTTGTTTTTAAAAAATTGTATCCCCAACTACGAGGGTATACCAAATGAAACTAGAATGAACTAGAAAATACCACATGTTACTGCAGCTTTATGAACAGTAACCTAAAAAACTATCCCCTTCCATTCACCTTTGTAGCAGCTTCCAAATTCTAAATACAATGCGTGCCAGGGATTTTAAATTAATTACACCTTTTCATAAGATACATCCCGTGCCACGTCTTCACGAAACTTACTCTGAAGAATACATTAAATACAGTCTCTCCCAACCCGTCTCATTTTCCAAATTCCGACGATAAAACGACTGCGATGTTGGCGACTCAGCTTTGTCATTATCTCCCATTATCCATTCAAATGACAATAAACCACACAAATAACAGTGCTTTCGCATTATGTTACGTAGCATTTTAAATACTTCCTACGAATCTACAATGCCTCTGAACTTCATAACCTTAATTCTTCTAAATTTAAAGAACTGGGTACAACTTTTAACACGCACAGTATTTCTGAACGAGCACAATTACAGCATAAATAACCTGTGGTTTCAGCTGTAATCTGTGCTATAGACATCACCGTATCCATGTAAATTGGTCTTATACTTCGAACCAAATACCCGCCCACTTCACGAAAAGCATTCTGCTGCAACGTAGGTAGGTAATCTGTTGTCGTTAGTAATCACGTAGTAATTATGCATACAGTGCACATCCCACCGATCGCACAGAGGTCAACGCCCACCTTAAGTCACCTGGCAAGGTTCAGCTTTGTTTCGTTTGTTTTTCTGTATCTGTTTCAACTAGCAGTAAGGGTTGTGTTTGCAGTTGCAACTGAACTGAGGTCCATAGTTACCGATCTACGCTTAACACACAATCTATTGATTGAAAAATCAACTTAACTAATTCCAGTAAATTTTTGGGAATCCTAATAGAATCTTCATTAACATGGGAAAAACATATTGATCATATAAATTCAAAGCTAAATTCATTAGGTTACATACTTCGTTCCCTCAGATGTCTTATCATTGAAAATTATAAAATAGATTTATACTTCTTATGTCCACTCAGTATTAAATTATGGTATCATATTCTGGAGTAACTCGCCATATAGTAGAACTGTTTTCATAACACATAAAAGAATTGTAAGAATTATCATGAAAGCTAAAGCAAGGGATTCCTGTCAGGCAATGTTCAGTATACTTGGAATTTTAACTTCTATTATCAGTATATTTTCTTAATTCTTATTTTGTTGTAAAGCATAAGGATATATTTACATTTAACATTGAACTGCATAAAATAAATACCCGCCACAAATTGGATTTACATGTTCCTTCAGTGAATGTAACTAAAGTTCAAAAAGGAGTTTATTATTCAGGTATCACATTATTCAACTCCCTACTTCTTGGTATCAAGAAAGTAGCACATAATGCAAATAAATTTAAGCATGAATTGAAAAAGTTTCTTATAAAAAAACTAATTTTATTCTGTTGAAGAGTATATGAAACAGATGCTACATATGATATTGGTGTTCTCCACTAATTAATCCATTACATATTTTAAATACAGTTTGTTACCTTATGTACATTTCAACAACATGATTGTTGTTGACATGTACAAAATTATATGTAAAACCCTGTACTTAAATTCTGTAGTTTAATTTAATGTTTATCAATTCTTTTATACATGTATTTATTTATGTTAAACCCTGTATTTAAATTCTTTATTTCAGTTTAATGTTTTTTAGTTCTTTTATACATGTATATATTTATGTCAAGACAAATTCTATGCAATACGTTAATCTAACTTATTGACAAATTCCATATCCAAAGAACATGTACCAGTATGGATGGATGAATGCAAATAAATTAAATTAAATGAAATTTGAAGTTTTGACAGCGACATTGCTGATCATGTAAGGCGTCTGGAAAGTTAACCCTTGCCGACGTGCATAGTAACATACGTTTCAGTGCACTGCAATGCCGACAATAATTAACTTTACCTTCATTCATTCATTCATTCATTTTATTAACCTTCCTTGAAATCTTACAGATATGGAAGCTGGTCATAAGTACATTAGATACAACAGTACAGTTCAATACAATTAATTAATTACAAAATATCAT
>Ga0123354_10009870_pt1 | contig 14666 bp, 13 predicted proteins | sample TergutLab28metaG_2_FD_97872 | JGI IMG/M metagenome (GOLD analysis project Ga0123354, IMG submission 97872) | Labiotermes labralis P4 segment gut microbial communities from Petit-Saut dam, French Guiana - Lab288 P4 | ecosystem: Host-associated > Arthropoda: Insects > Digestive system > Gut ... | reverse complement strand
TTGCAGTATTTGGAACCGCAAGAAGCCCCCACTTTTCTCTGGCCATTATCTCCGTAACCGTTCAACTTTGGATATAGGTGTTTTGGGTTATATCGGTATACTTTAACATAAGGAACACTCTCTTGAAGTTTGGCACATTCCTCCTGGGACATCCTGTATAAAATTGATAAAATATACACATTAATACATTAAAAACGCTCCGACATGTTTCGGTCCTAAGACCATCATCAGGGAGCTATATATTCCTTGCTAATGTCATATTAGAAATAGTCACAGATTAATTTCGTTGTACAAGTTGGATGTTGTGTCAGCATGCCGTGTTGTGTAATGTTATGTTGCGAAGAGTGCCCTGCCACGGATGTTCAGAATGCACATCCGTAGCAGGGCACTCTTCGCAACATAACATTACACAACACGGCATGCTGCCACAACACCCAACTTGCACAACGAAATGAATCTGTGTCTATTTCTAATGTGACTTTAGCAAGTAGCTCCCTGATGATGTTCTTAGGACCGAAACGTGTCGGAGCATTTTTAATGTTTTAATGTGTAAATTTTATAAATGTGCAGTGGTTGGTGTAATAATTGAGTAACTCGACAACATGCACGGTATAACAATAAAAAAAAAAGGAAACTGACAATTTAAAAATACGATTCAAATACTCTGCCAACATTCGATATCAGGAACATGACAGATGTGGGGTGTGAGGCTGTCATGGTGGTTCCGCCCGTTCCAGGTTCGACCCCGGGAACAGGCTTCCCTGAGATGTAACGGTTGTATTTAAAACTCATATCATTCCTTTATAAAGCTTTGCATCGGCAAGTCAGCGTCCTTTCTGTTCATTCTACGAACTCCTCCGCGTAGCAAATTTTGTTGCAGGTGTACGGGAATTTTTAACCATTCACCTTTGACTCTGCACTCAGGCGACACCAGCCTAACTTTGAAATTTTGGCAACGCGTGTGTAGAGAGAGAGAGAGAGAGAGAAGAAAACTGCTATCCACGTGACTCGTTCGGAGGTGTCAAGGCAGCGGGCAGTAGGTATATGTGTGTGCTCTGTAGAACATTAAGTGATTCGACTAAAATAAAAGAGTGTTTTCTGTGACTTCGATTCACACAGTTATCATTATCTGCTCATTGAAGTGACATTATTTGCTCAGAGGGTTAAATTTTCCCGATGTAAATTCAAGTACAGTAACAGCTGTACATCCATCATATAACACCTACTACGCCATATTCCCAGAGGTAAGCCTTGCAGTCTACTGTACAGACCAGCCAACTGATCCTCTTCTAACCAAATTGCAGTTATCAGGGTAAAAAAGAGCGAAATCTAAAGAAACCGAGCCAAGGAAACAATTATGGATCAGTTAAAATGTGCAGGTTACTATCTGTCGTCTTATCTCATTCTTCCAGAGGGTAGAATTTTTCCCCGAAAATCTACCCAGAAGACAGCAATTTTCAGGCGCGCATGTTTTACAGCAAGATAAGGGGCGCATTTTTTGAACCTATTTCAGTCGTGTCCAAAGACGTTGCGAAAAATGGCTACAGTCCTCGTCATGTTTACGACTGTCTGTCTGTCCGCATCAAAAAAGGCTACTCCCACCTGATGGATTATCGAAAAGCTTCTTATTCGGGATTCTCAATAAAATTAGCCGACGCCTTCTGGTTCTTTTTAAAATCAGACTAAAATAATGCACGGTATATGAAAGTCCGACTTATTTGCATGTGCAAGCTATGCACTGAGGTCTGTGATGATCCTAGCTAAGAGTCTCGCCATTGACGAAACAGGCGCATGAAGTACGATATCTCGCACTTTGCGAGATAAATACAGGAAATTCAATGTCTCTTCGTCTACGACAAAAGTAAGCACATTAAATACGTTATATAGACCTTCATGCAAACAGTGCCATCCAGAAAGTTCGGAGAGACACAAGAAATCGGTGACTGCGATTAAACCGAAGTGTAATATTTACGAATAGTGAGTATAAGAGAGGATATGGTACAGCAAGCGCGCCAGAGGTGTTACGCCCTGCTGATAGTTCCTAACATGTTTTTCTCATTGTTGCCTATTGGGAATTTTTGTATCATAACCGTTTAATGAATATTAAGTGCCTTTCTGTAGTAGGCATTCTGTGATTAGTTTAAGACTGCTTACAGATAAATAGGGACTTAAGATAGAGGGTTGCGGCACATACAGGTGTAGAATGAAATCCACACAGCACTTAAACACACGACATTAAAGGGAAGGGACCACTTAGAAAACCTCGACGTAGACGAAAGCTTGATATAAAATTGAACATAGAATTAATGTACTTAGGTGTTTACTGGATTCATTTGGCTCAGGACAGTGTCCAACTGTGGGCTTTTTGGCAATTACCGAGATAGCGGACTTAACCAATAACGCTTGTACCTCTGTCCAGAAGGTGCACTATTCGAATCTCGGTCTCGATACTGACTATCCTGTCTGAGGCTTGCAGATGCTTTTCTAAATCCCTCCAGGCAAATGCTGGGACAGTACATCAAATTACTGCAAAAGCCCCCACTTTCACTCATTTTTATTGTTTATTCGTTATGTCATTCGATGCTGTATATTATGTAAACTGACAGTGCTGTTCAATAAACAAATAAAAAATTAGTCTTGCTTTTAGAGTTATTATTGCTTGATGCCATTTTTTTTTAAAACCGTTTGCTGTTTTAGCATTACAGATTGCCCGAGGTGTTTGTGGAACCGCTTTGTCGGAATCTATTTCTGTACTTAACGGTTGTAAATATGACGTTACATTTTGGATAAATTACCGTGCAATTTGAATTTTGTTTTGACTGTTCCGTTCAGCGTCGTACATTTTGTGTAGTAGTAGTAGTAGTAGTGGTAATGGTGGTAGTAGTAGTAGTAGTAGTGGTAATGGTGGTGGTAGTAGTAGTAGTAGTAGTGGTAATGGTGGTAGTAGTAGTAGTAGTAGTAGTGGTAATGGTGGTAGTAGTAGTAGTAGTAGTAGTAGTAATGGTAATGGTAGTAGTAGAAGTAGTAGTGGTAGTGATAGTGGAAGTAGTGGTAATAGTTGTAGAAATGGTAGTAGTAGTAGTAGTAGTAGTAGTGGTGGTGGTGGTGGTGGTGGTGGTGGTAGTAGTAGTAGTAGTAGTAGTAGTGGTAGTAGTATAAATAGGAGTAAAAAGCAGTCCCTGTACAGGCCCTGAGTGTTTCAAGAGGTTGAGGCTCCCAGATTTCAAGACAATCGGCACGTGAAGGTATCAATGTTCTCAGCCCTACGCTCCAACCGCCTTTACCCCCCAGGAAATATTCCTGGTACCCATTTCTGTTAGAGGCTGAGTCGACTCCAGGGCCATAGTGCGGCCGGAAGGATTATGTCAATAAAAAATTCCAATGACACCATTGGGAATCGATCCCGCGGCCTTCCGAATTGTACCCTCAATCAACTGCTCCACTGAGTACCCACAGTATTAGTAGTTGTAATAATAATAATAATAATACGAGGCGTGCTGATAAGTCCTTAGCCCGACCAGGAAGGAAACAAACTACGGCAACCAAACTCGGGATACTCCCCACGAAGCTCAATACACTTCCTAGACCTTTGCTCTAACTTTTGCAAGGCGTTCAAAAAAATTCAGAAGGTTGTCCGTCCGATCAGGTCTCCGCGGCAGCAGTGACCTCCGCGTCGGAAGAAAAATGGAGACCTTTCAATTGCTTTAAAAGTCTACGGAACAGGTGGTAGTCCGACGGGGTCAGATCCGGAGAATAAGGTGGGTGATCAAGACACTGGAAGCCCAGGTAGGCCAGTTTCTTCTGGGTTGCAAGTGCCTGGTAAGCTGGGGCATTGTCATGCAAGAACTAGACCCCCTTGGTGACTTTCCTGCGGCGTTTTTCCTTCAAAATATCCTTCAGTTGCACCAGAAGAGATGAGTAATACTAAGCGTTGATAGTTTAGCCCTTTGGAAGATAATGAATGAGGAGAATGCCGTCTTGATCTCAAAAAATCGAGGCGAGAACTTTTCCAGCGGATTTTTTTTGGGGCGTGGTGAGCCGCTATGCCGCCACTCCATTGATTGTTGCTTTGTTTCCGGATCATAGTGATATAACCAGGTTTCGTCCATGGTCACAAATCGCGACAGGAAATCATGTGGATCGCGCCGAAAGAATTCCAAACGTTGTTCAGACGACTGGCACCGTTGATGTTCGTGATCCGCGTTCAGGTATTTCGGGACCCACTTCGCGGAGAGCTTCCGAATGTCCAAATCTTCATGAATGATGGACCCAATCCGCTCACGTGAGGTACCCAGTTGCTCAGCCATTGATTTAGCCTAAATCCGGCGGTCTTTCAAGATTAGCTCGTGAATGTGATCAATAATCTCCGGGGTGGTTACTGTTTTGGGTCTCCACGACGAGGCGCATCACAGGTGGAAAAATCACCACGTTTAAACTGGATCACCCAGTGTTTGACGGTGGCATACGATGGTGCATGTTCCCCTAATGTTTCTTTCAGAACGGCGTGAATTTCCTTCGGCGCCTTGCCTTACAGGAACAAAAGAAACTTGATGACAGCTCGCGTCTCCTTGTTGCTGAAATCGCGCGCGTCGCCTGACATTCTTCCTTTCAGCCTCTGTAAGAAGAAAAGACAATTCGGCCCATGAACAAACCCCTCTTACCAACGACACTATCGATTCCGCCCTACGACATCGGGAAGTAGGTCGGGCTAAGGACTTATCAGCACACCATCGTAATAATAATAATAATAATAATAATAATAATAGTCCCTGTATAATTTCATTCCTGTCCAGTTATGTGTTCCGTTCTTTTTCTGTTTAATTTTTTACTCTCTTCACAAAACCAGATGACCTACAAAAGTCACGAACTGTCTTATGTAATGTCGTCACTTGCGCAAGTACGTCGTCCTCCTTAAGTCCAGACACTTGCCCGTGTTTCCTCTTTCCAGCACTTCATTCTTTTTTCAAAATGAGAGACCTCTATCCATGTCCTTACAGAGTTAGTAGCAAAATTAAGGAAAGTGAACCATATAGTAAAATCGACTCAAGGATTAATGATGATAATTTCATTGATGGTGATAGTGATGGTGGTGATGATTATTATGATAACAATAATCATTATTATTTGACGATGACCTTATTGTTAAGAGTATCATCTTCATTGCGTGAGTGTGAGAATGTTTAGTAAATGGCGCCGATTCTTGTGCAAGCATGTCATGCAGATCCTAATTTCGACACTCATGGACTTGAAAGCCACATTATCCAAGTCCCTTATACAGCTTCGTCTTCTGGATGAAGGGTCAGTATTTTTCTTGAACTTAGATGCAGCTTCGAGGTATATTTCTTTTGAACGTCTAAGCCCACTGGGATATGATGTCACTTCGATCGATTATTACGTAGTTACCGACGGTTAGAAGGAGACCGCTGACTTAATTGTTAATGGAACACATAGACCTGAAGAAGAGAGCAGCAAGCTCGTAAGGAACTTCTGTAACTGTCAATCGATCTGCTGTCACCCTAGACCATTTAGTCAACGTCGATGTGCGAACGTAAAGTATTGAGTTCTTCTGTCAGTAAGGAAACACGGCGAACCACAGGGATAAACTTATGCAGTAGTTATGTGGCCCCATATCTTACAGTAATACAGTGAGTACTTGCTGCGTGGACCCAAATCATTTGTGCATGTGTATTTTATTCGGAATGTACCCTGTTCTAATTATGTCAGTACTCCAAATATCCTAGCTGAGGTTTTCTGTGACTTTCCTCCGCCTCTGTAATAGGCCCTATTATCTGAAGTAATATCATGACCACTTTCTTTCGCATCCTTAGCAACATCTCTAAATCGACCACAAAATGAAAGTGATTCCTTTAGCCACATTTATAACTGTGAAAGATTTCAGGGCTTTACATTCTTCTTGGAGTACAGTCAATATGAAAGTCGTAATATCCTACAGTGTTTGGTAACTATGTACCAGTTTACACGGCGTCATATTCCAGCGGACGAATCTTTGTCTTTGTAAGTGTGTGCGAAACTGAATCAAAGTCAACTAACGTCAATTTCCTTATGCACAAATTCTCCGAGTATTCAACAGCCTTTGCTTATTAATACATAACGGAAATAACTGAACGTACAGGCCGTTGGTGCTTAAATAACTGATGTATGTGTTAAAAGGTATGCAATGGTAACACAAAATACAAGAAAATTTCTTAAAATGGCAGTGGAAACGTTTGTCCATTTTTCTCTCAGCACTTTCGTGCCGACCGACAGTTATTCAATGCCGTTTGTTCGGCATCTCCTCAGTAGGTCATTAGGTCACCGTGCAAGTTGTGATCGGCAATTGTCCTTTCCTGCCAGTAATGTTATTTCTGTGCGATCGATTGGCAAGTTACGGCAGACTGTTGAACTGGAAGTGGGGCCAGGGCATTACGTCATTTTGTGCGTATGAACACTCTGGTGTCATTTTACGGCATATCATGTGCACCAGCATGGCACATAGTTTTATTTAGAGGCTGATAATATTTCACTTTCTCTGAAACCCCCAACGCCCTTATGGAACCGAAGGCAGCTCTCTGTCGATCGTTACGCTGAGTCAACTGTATCTTGCCCACGCATCCTCAACTGTTTTACAGAGATCCTTTTGATTATTATCACATGTGCGTCTGGTTAGCGTGCGATTTCATCCCTTGACGTTTTTCTGTAACAATGTAACAAAAGGACTCTTTTCTTTGTCGTAAAGTTAAATGCATAACCAATTTAATTCATGACTTAAAAGTCGTTCAGTCAAAACACTACAATATATTCAATAATGTAAAGTTTGCTACATGTTTCAGTTACAGTAACCATCATCAGGCAGACATTTCAGTACATGGACATGACATACATTATGGGATCCCATATTGTTTACATTTGCTGTGTAGAATTTCAGACATTACATTATTGAATACGCCCGTCCAGACCGGCCCTGGGGCCCACATAAGCCTCCTGCATAATGGGTACCGGATCTTTCCCGGGGGTACAGTGCGGCCGGGGCGTGCTGCTGACCACTCACTCCCTTCTAATGCCACAGTCACGGAAGAGTAGAGCTATACCTCTATCCACCCTCTGGGCCACACCGCGCCTGTAACGGGATCACTTTACCTTATTTTACATTACTGAATATATTGTTGTGTTTTGACTGAACGACATTTTAGTTAGTCCTAAAAGACAACGGGATGGCTGGTATCAAATTTCATTCATAGTTTTTCCAGATTTTATTTTTATGGCCCAGTTAACGACTCGATTAATATTTTGAAACGTTATAACGTCTACTGACAATAGATTAATTAAGAATGAACGGGAAAGGATGCAGAAGGAAACGATTGTATCCCAACTTGAGGTTTTGTCCCCTCACTTTCCTGGAGGGACTGAGGAAAGCCAGGTAACCTCTTGGCCAAAAAAATTGGTCATAGGACCAGGTTCGAACTCTGGACACTCCAGAATTAGATACACGAACGCCGACTTGTCAACCACATCAGTTGCCAGAAATGAAGTGGCTGTATTGTTTAGTATCGAATTCGGAGTGGACAGCGTATTCGAATCTGTAACAGGTGTGGTGGCGAGGACTGAACACCAAGTCCAACAATGTGTTCTAACGCCTATGGTAGGGATAACATTAACCTTCTGAAGAAGAAAAATAATGTCAATTATATTTCAGAATACAATTCGTACTGCTCATTAAACACATAGCCTGAGTTATATAAATCAGTTAATGCTGTGTCAAGAGATAGTCGCTGTTTGTTCTGAGATCCATACAACACAATCAAATGCACTGTGTGGACATAACGTAGAATGATTTAGCGTTAATCCTGGTGGTATAGTAACTTCAAGGCTTCAGTGGGTTGAGGAAATATTTGTAGTTGAAATTCCTAGGTAATGAGCTCGAAATCTAGCTTTATCTCTTACTAAACCCTGATTATCAATGGCTCAGGAAACTTGATGTTTGCATCAACTCCACATTAGGTAGAGTACAGTAGTGTTCTGAAGGGCAGATACGCTTTTATTTGTAACGTAGGTTTCGGTGATAAATCTCATTTCTTCTACACACAAATCTCTTATTTTTGACTCCTGCTATTATAATAGTAATGTACTCTAGATGCACGTGCCGAATGTTACACCTTTTCTAGACTCGAACACGCTCATTGCAAAAAAACAATTCTTTTAACGTCTTCTCATTTTGGTTCAATTAGTTCAAAATTGTGGAAGCTGGCTTTGCGTCCGCCGTGAGAAAATCGTATGAAACCTGTGCCGTTGAGTAGATCAGGTAGATATAAGTCTTTCTGCAGGTCCTCATTATCGAAGCATAACCAGTTTCCGAAATTTTGTGTTCCTTGATCCAAAACGAGACGACGGGAAACGTCTAAAACTTATTTCAGCCTACTAACTTACCTTCGTCACGAACCTGTACACTCACGCCCAAAAATTCTTTTCACGTACTCTGAAAAGGTGCAGTTTTTCGATACAAGAATACACTGTCAGCCTCTTGGTATTTGCATGAGGACGGACATGTGGAGTGACCCTGTTCTTTGGTCTTTACTATGGTAAGTGCAATGCAGATCAGCACAGCAGGTATCACGGTACAGCGGCTTGTAACAGTAATCCGTGGATAACACAACTCTAACATCAGGGGTGACAACAACAGTCACGTTCAGTGACCCACTGTAACAGCTAACTCCATATGACAGTCATTAACAAGCTTATAGTCGCTCAGAGAGTCATAAATATCTCTTCTCTTATGGAGAATGGCTTCTATCTTCAGCCAAACAAATAGGCCTACATTCCATATTTTCGCACAGTGTGTCGTAAAGTACGTTTTATTGTGCGTGTTACGTTCCCATGTAACTTCTACACGGTCATGCCTTGCCGGCTTCTCACTGCGGAGGTCCATGCCAGTGTATGTAGGATTTGTGGTGGACAGAGTGGTACGGTGACACGTATTTCTTCAAATACTTTCTTCTTCTGTCATTAACATGCCATCCATATTCTGTACTCAGTCATAGAATCTCATCAACTGACGGTGTCGTAAAATAAAGCACTTAAAATAATTTTTAGGTCTCCTGCAGTCTTATTCCTTTAGGTTTCAGACCGAAATTTTATACTCAATTATCGCCTTTCTCACGCGTCCATCTCACCCTCCTCGAATATTTGTAATAACCAGCAATGAAAATTTATTTTAATCATGTAAGAACTGCAGGATATTTATCATTTGTAAATCTCATGTTTATTGGACCGTGCATCATTGTGATAACTGAAGAATAAAAAACCAACTAGATACCACTTATTACTTTATTGTACTTCTTATAGGCTCAACATGTTTCGGGCGTAGTAATGCCCGAAACATGTTGAGCCTATAAGCAGTACAATAAAGTAATAAGTGGCATCTAGTTGGTTAATTATTCTTCAGTTATCATTTGTAGTTTGTCTTGTGACAAGTCCGTACCCTTTTAAAAAGGGAGTGCTCTTTAGAATTCCAATATATTCTCTTTTCCTTAATGTTGTTTTGTAGCTGATTGTGTCTTCTTCATCGTCTTCGCGTCTCTTCTGCCTTTCCCTCAATTACGTGTTTTGGAAACTAGTTCCTACGCAAGATGTCACCAGTCCAGCTAGCTTTCCTTCGTTTTGTTGTATGTAGAATATTCCCAATGGTAACTGCAGTGGGAGACAAAGCTCTAGGCTGGCTGAAAGAGTGGGTGAAGCGATAGTAACTGCCGCATTTACGGTCGTGTGGCTGATTCAGCGAGTTTTCTCTGTCAGGTTTAAAGATCGCGGTTGTATATTTAGGGGCCTATATAAGTATTTCAGCGACGTGACCTTCGGGGTTTTTTTTAATAATATAAATGTGGAGTTGTGGCAGCCGGTTTAGCTCAGTGCGCGTAGTGATTAGGCTACGTGTTTTACGACCGAGGAATCGTGGCGCAATTTCTGGAAGGGGCAGAGATTAATTTATTCTCCAAAGCATCCACATTGGCTGGGGGACCCTTCCAGCGTCCTATCCAGTGGGTTAGTGGGTCTGTCCCTGTGGGTAAAGCGGTCTGGTTGAAAAGGAGAACAATCAGTGTTCTAATGCCGACGTTAAGAATGGGGATCTACATTTCCCACATACGCCTGCATGGAGTCCATAGAGACAACTGTAACTACCTTGCTGTGTTCACTACGATTTACAGACGTAACATTTAAGATTCCTCAGTTTCACTTTCATTTAATGAAATTTCGATTAGGATGGTTCAAGTAAACCAGGATGGCTTGAAATTAAATGGCACACACCAGCTTCTGGTATATGCGGAAGGTGTTAATATGTTGGGAGGAATCGTACGTACTGTAAAGGGAAACGCAGAAGCTTTGTTAGTGGCTAGTAAGGAGATTGGGCTAGAAGTAAATGCTGATAAAACTAAGTACAGAGTCATGTCTTGAGATCAGAATGCAGAACGAAATCACCATATAAAGATTTATAATTGTTCCTGTGAAGGGTGGAAGAGTTTATATATTTGAGAACAACCGTAACAAATCAAAATTCTAATCAGGAAGAAATTAAGAGCAGACTGAAGTCAGAAAATGCTTGCTATTATTCGGTGCAGAATCTTTTGTCTTCCAGTTTGCTATCAAAAAATTAAAAGATTACGATATACAGAACTATAGTTTTGCTTGTTATTTTGTATGGGTGTGAAACTTGGTCGCTCACATTTGAGGGAGGAACGTAGGCTGAGGGTGTTTGAGAGTAGGGTGTTGAGGAGGATATTTGGGCCTGAGAAGGACGAGGTAACAGGGGAGTGAAGAAAACTACATAATGAGGAGCTTAGTAATCTGTACTCCTCACCCAATATTGTCCGGGTGATAAAATCTAGAGGAATGAGATGCGTAGGACATGTAGCGCGTATGGGTGTGAGGAGCGGCATATACAGGATTGCGATGGGGAAACCTGAGGGAAAGAGACCAGGAGTAAATGGGAGGATAATAGTAAGATAGATCTTCAGGAAGTGGGATGTGGGTGGTAGGGACAGGATCGATCTGGCTCAGAACAGGGACAGGTGGCGGGCACTTGTGATTGCGGTAATGAACTTTTCGGTTCCATAATATGCGGAGAATTTCTTGACTCGCTGAAAACCGGTTAGCTTCTCAAAAAGGACTCTTCTCCATGGAGTACGTAAGCAAGTAATGAAGTTTCGATGTATAGTCGATTGCAGCCACACACATCGAAGATGTTAAAACTTTGAAGAAGAGTGGTAACTATATTTACCGCTCGTTTCAGTATAAAAGATAATTTATTTTGCCCAAAATGAGTAGTTATGTGTTGTATGATTTTTACAAAAACAATATTAACCGACTTGTCTTTGTTAGTAGAGAGGCATTATTTGTAAATAGACGAACTGCATGTGTCAAAGAGTTAGAACATCAGCTGCATGGAAATGTGACCTGGCAGAGAAAAACCAGTCAAGGTATGGGTAAAGTTGTCCGTCTACATGCCGTGAAGGAATGTGTGTGAGCAGAGGTTTCATTCCACCCATTCTTATCTTCGGCAGTACATGGAGGTCAGTTGAAAACTTTACACCCTGGGAGAAAACCCTCGGAACCCATTTACTAAGAGGATATGTGGGTCCAGAAAGAGGTCTATACGTTTCGGAGAAGAGAAACCCCTCTTGTTCCTGTCCAGAATTGTCAACAGAATTCTTCTTTCATCCTGCTTTAGCCTCGTCACTAGAATGACTAAGCTTGCCAAAATCTGCTAAGTGAGGCACTTCCCATTTCGTCAGTGACACTAGCAAAACATTAGCTCCCTGAGGCTGTCATTTGTTGGAAGCCTCACTTAAAGGATATTCACTTTCCAAACAGATACTTGGACATTCAGCAGTGGCGCACATAGCCTGGAATGTCATTAATTTTGCTAGTCGACGTGCTTAGTTAACGAGCTTTTGGACATGGGTTTGTAGCTGGATGCTGTTTGTACAAATGCATCATACACAGAGGAAAATATCAGTGAAATAGAAGAGGGTCATTTTTAATAAATCTCAATTAATATAAAGTAAAATCACTTTTCAAGGGGTTTTCACTCGATTTATATGCTTGCTGTGTTAGTAATACATTATTTCAGCGCATATCACGACGCTGCAAATTTGTAACCCTTTGTATTACTACGTGCTTCGTATTACAGTAATCAGTTATAGCAAATACTCCACAAACCCTTTCTCCTTAGTGACCGTCTAACATAAGGTATAAATAGAAGGTCTGAATCATAAAAGTATGTAAACATAAGTATTACTGCAACAGTCGCAGTGTCGATAAAGTGCTAGTAATTTTCATAAAATTGTATTTTTAGTAAATTTCATATAATGGTATTCACGCGTTTATATATGATCGTCATGGTACCAAGTTTTAAATTTCATAGTGTTTGTTACTGCTTTGTTGACCTGCATGATTTAGCCTATATTCGTGACTCGATTCAGTCTCGTGTTTGTCTGTTTGCGTGTTTGAATGGCTGATTGATTGTACGACTTGTTCAGGCCACCCACTCACTGCCTTGCAAAGACCAGTGAACCCTTTACATTACAGAGGCTTAGGGCATTATTTATTTTGAAGCACATCCACAAAAATATATTCATGCAAAACTCTTCTTTATTTGGTTGTGTTAGAATGTTGTCTATCACTCAGCCAATCATTGCTTCATTTATCAATTTAATTGGTGGGCAAGTGAGGCTGTAAGAGTACTAGTTTCTTTTCCGGTCAGCCAGTCAGGGAACAGCATGTTAATAAGTAAATTAAGTGGATTAGTGAAACAGGGAGTCAGTTTCTGGGTTATTCAGTGAGTTTTACAGTCACCATGTCAAAAGAATGAGTGGCTATGTGAGGCCTATCGTACCCGTTAGTGCACACTCGTTTCTGACATGCGTTTATGTATGGAGAAGCTGAATTAAATCGTGGCTTTCTGCAGTATGTCTTCACGTAACGTAGAAGAAGGCTGTAACTTGTATGTTGCGTATAGAACCCTCAGCCTGATTATTCCCTAACTTTCATTCATAATTGATTAGCCTGCGGGACGCTACTTGTTAGTACGCAGCAGGTACCCTTTAGCTCGTCAAGTGGTACAGCATCGCTACGATCCACATAACACACAATCTGCGCAAATATTTTGGCTACCTTCATTTTCATGGCATTCGTAACGCCTAAAAAAAACCATACTGTGTCATACCCCAGAAGAACACAGTCTTAATTTTCTTTAGTGTGAGAACCTGACTGCTTCGGTGGACTGTTGGCGCAATTCAGCTTCATTATGAGACTGTACAATCTAGGGTTTATGTAAGTGGGCACTCAGAGGGTGACGCTAATTAACCAACAAATGTTTTATGTCGATAATTGTAATATTTTATTCATTTATTATGCAGTATGTGTTACAAAGAGGAACCGGAATGGCTAAACAAAAAGTCGGAGTAGTGAGTAGGCCACGGACCAAAAGATCGACGAATCTACCTTATAGGTTCGAATCTTGTCATAGGCAAAAGTGCATATTTTCTATGCGACCTACCCAGTCCCCTATTCGGGAGTTACCGGGGGTTCTTCCCCGTGGATAAATCGGTCGTGACGTCACGATGATCGCTAATCCCACCTAGTTCCGAGATTAGCAATGAGTGGCCGCCATTAATGCCCATACTCGGTTATATACTATCAGGACATTCAGAGGGACAACTTTACATTCTAGAATGTGTAAATGTCAACATATGTCTCCAGTTACGTAAAACAATTGGAATGGTTAGAGTACTTTAATAATTGCTACGTTTATGAGGTCGAGTTGCGATGTTGATTTTTGAAATTTAATTTCTATTAAAAATAGGATTTTTGACAGTAGTAATTATTAACAGCATAACGTAATTTAAAATGCAATTTAATACCAGGTTTCATATCTGGAGGATAGAAAGATTTAAAAAAAAAAGAATTGAAACATGAAGTTAAATTTGGAGGTAAATATTATCAGTAATTGAATAAACGTGTAGGTAAAACATTTTATGAAACTAATACTCGAATTGGATTCATTTCGGGTTGAAAACTGCATCGAAATGAATATGTCCATGAGGCTGGCTGAAATAGAACAGTGATGCAGACTGCAGAATGCTATCAAGACACAAACAAGACTTCTGCTTTGAATGTTTAATACTGATTTATTTGTAATTTGTTGAAACCTCTATCAGTGTGTCAGCTACATTGCGCCGACCAGTGTGATATACATCTGCAGTTAGTTACTATGTCTACCAGAATAGTATTCGATGATCACAGCAGCAATTTAACCCACACAGGATACGTTTTTGATGTTTGTGTGGCCGTACATCATTGATACAATAATACAAACAGCCAACTAGAAGCAACAATAATAATTTTATTAATAATTTCAATCAGCTCAACATGTTTCGGGCGATAATTTCGCCCTTCCTCAGGAGCGCTACTGTGTTTACAGCTTGTGGTATAAAGCACCGACGATGCTGCCTGCTGGTGACAAGTATGAGGTGGAACTGGTCACCAGCAGGCAGCATCGTCGGTGCTTTCTACCACAAGCTGTTAACACAGTCTAGTGCTCCTGAGGATGGGCGAAATTATCGCCCGAAACATGTTGAGCTGATTGAAATTATTAATAAAATTATTATTGTTGC
>Ga0123354_10009868_pt1 | contig 14668 bp, 11 predicted proteins | sample TergutLab28metaG_2_FD_97872 | JGI IMG/M metagenome (GOLD analysis project Ga0123354, IMG submission 97872) | Labiotermes labralis P4 segment gut microbial communities from Petit-Saut dam, French Guiana - Lab288 P4 | ecosystem: Host-associated > Arthropoda: Insects > Digestive system > Gut ... | reverse complement strand
GACAGGTGGCGGACGCTTGTGAGTGCGGTAATGAACCTTCGGGTTCCGTGAAATGCGGGGAATTTCTTGACTAGCTGCAAACCAGTTAGCTTCTCAAGAAGGACTCCGCACCATGGAGTAAGTGAGTAAGTAATTAAGTAAGTAAGTAAGTAAGTAAGTATTATTCATTGGGGGGGGGAGGGGGCGTTTGCAATGCAAATTTGCCACAATACGCCTGTTACCTTCGCTGTACCTTGCGTTTCTTAACATTTGGAAAGCCGTGAGTGGATGTTTGTATTAAATCTTTTTGTTTTTGACATGTTAACTGAAATTCGTCTACGCGTTCACATTTTAGCTAAAATTAGACAAATGTATACATTTCAGTAAAGAACTGCAGCCGTTTCGGTGAGCGACTCGAGCCTAACTTGACAGAGTAAAATATGTTGGTACCTAATGTACAAACAAAGCCGACAACACACAGCTTATGTTCGATAGATGTTTTCCAAAACGTATTGCGGGGTTGCAGATAATCAGCTCGTATGATTATGTCAGGTTGTTTACCCGCTTACTCTCACGAACATTGTTAGTGGTGGAGTCGGTAGAATAGTAAATGAAATTACCCCATCCCATGAAGCTCCTGATTTTTATTCAGAGGGCTGGAGTTCAGAACCGTTCGGTGACTGGCTCACGATCTTCTCTATTTTCGTTGTAAGACCTCTGTATAGCTTCTTAAAATATGTCATGGCCGACATATGTATTAGCATTTTCTACTCCTACCAGAATCTATGTGTCAGTGGATTTTTCATTGACATAAAATCCTTCCGCTCGCACTATGGCCCTGGGGTCGACTCAACCTCTAACAGAAATTAGTTCCAGGAGTATTTCTTGGGGGTAAAGGCGGCCGGTGCGTAAGGCTGACAACCTACCACCATCCTGTGCCGTTGTCACGAAATCTGGGAACCTTAACTTCCTGGAACCCTCTGCCCCCCCCCCCGAGCCTGTAACGGGACTGTTTTACCTTTACCTTTTACCACCATCTATATAGCGGCGTACCGTTTTATTAAGTGCAGCTCCGTGTATGAAGTGGGGCTGAAGAATTGTGCGATCGTCTCCTTTCTCTTAGGTTTCGTGACGAGGGCTCTGTTGAAGTACGAATTTCTCCCCGTTTGGCTGACAATACCCTCCGAACACACGTTCCTTGATTTGATCATTGGAGTGTAACTTCGAATATATCGAATAAGCAGTCACGGACAGGCGAGAGGGGGTGGTTCTCCAACTTCGACCAGCTGGTGACCAGCAGGCAGCATCGTCGGTGCTTTATACCACACGCTGTAAACACAGTCTAGTGCTCCTGAGGATGGGCGAAATTATCGCCCGAAACATGTTGAGCTGATTGAAATTATTAATAAAATTATTATTGTTGCATCTGGTTAGCTGTTTATGTTATTGTATCAATGTTGCACGGTCACACAAATATCATATTTAGGAGCGTTTCAGAGAAATCTACTGTTCCCGTTCACAGGGTATGAAAGTGGACTCTGAAGATGGAGATGGTGGTAAATTTCTGTCAGAATACACTGCGTCACGTCTCTTCGTATTAATGCATAAGCTTGCGAGTATATAGCGACTTTATTCTTAATCTGTCTGACGCCCAGTTATATTTCTTCTGCACTTGCCGTCTTCTCCCAGTTTCCCTATTAATATGCAAGAGACAACGTTTCGTATCTGTAAAAGACAATTCATGGAACATGCATCCTGAAGGCCTCTAGCTATAGGAACACTTTCTGAATATTTCGAACACTCCTAAATAAATTCCCTGCACGTTTCATATCGAGCACAAGAAATAGTGTTTCGTATGCCCTTGGCTATCTGTGATCATGGCGGATAGCGCGGATGATAAATGGCTAGCGTTGTGAGAATCAGGGCAGCACTGTGTTTTTATAATGCAGCGTCGTAATGGATTTGTCGAACCAGAATATAAATAAATGCGTTAGAAGTTCAGAACACGACGTATTACTGGAGAGATATAGTCCTACTTTTTTGACAGATGGCTTGATGTTATAACGTGATTTGCTTTACGCTTTCAGAATTCGGATTAAGATGTGACGTAGCCTGTAATCTAACATTATATAGAACTAGCATCGCTGCATTCTGTTGCTGGAGAAAAAAAAAGCGAAGGTGAAGGACGAAACTTCCTTGTATTGACTGGCAGAAGTTTCATTGTCAGTTATGGCGCAATAAGCACTTCTTCTTTTTTTTTCAGATTCAGGAATACTTTTTAAAAATGTACATCGCCTTTAAGTAATTAGTAGTATTTAATATTTTGCTGTGGATCCGATCGTCTTACCTTCTCAGCCACAAAAAAATAAAAGAAGATAAAAGAAAAGAAAGGAAAAGAAAAGAAAAGAAAGACATCACAGAAGAGTCCTTCTTGAGAAACTAACTGGTTTGCAGCTAGTCAAGAAATTCCCCGCATTTTATGGAACCCGAAGGTTCATTACCGCACTCACAAGGGTCCGCCACCCGTCCCTATCCTGGGCCAGCCCAATCCAGTCCATATACCCACATCCCACCTCCTAGAGACATCACAGAAGAAAAGCGGCACAAATCCATACCCTGATTGGAATTCTAATTTTGTAATACGATTGTTAAGCCGTATTCGGCTCAGAAGTCTGTGTTTGCCGAATATCGGAGCGAATTCTGCAGCATTACCTTTTGAATTCGAGATGAACGTTTGACAGACGATCGGAAGTAATTTATTTTTCGATTTCTCTAAATTTTAAGAATTTTTATTAATTTTGGCCATTAATGGTCTGGTCCCGATAGAAGATTTGATTGGGTTTCCAGTTAATTAGGGAACATATGAATCTGATACAGTCTGTTTTCTGTTGCAGGTGAGTATTTCGTCAACACTACTTCCTACGTAAAGTCTAAGTGGTAAGTTAATCACAGTACCGTGTTCACTACACACTGGAGTATAGAACATTCAACTGGAATCTCTTTTAGGAAATTAAGGAATTAAAACTAATCTGCCTGTCTGTCCACACAAATAACTTCTGCAAAATTTAGCATTGTTCAAATTAATTGTGAAACTGTTATCACAAATTTTCATTCATACGCAGGCATAAGCGTATGTAAGCCTGTTATCTAAAGAATATTTTTCGAAACGTCATGTATTTGTGATGGTAAATTTGTCGAGAATATGCCTACACGCAATGACATTTAATGAAAGGCGGCAGTATGATAGCATTGTTACTATTAATCTAATTAGCCATAAGTCACTATTGCATGGAGACTTATTTTAGAGGGTAGAACAAAACTGCCCCAATGATTACTCAGCACTCGGAAATGCAGCAGACCATCTAAATGGCTCAAATGACAGCTAAGCAGCTGGGGAAGTGCCTGCTTGCGCAGAGCGCCACACTGGTCGAAGTTTCGGAAGTTCCAGACTTGCTGTTAGTGCAGCAGTTTGGGGCAATAAAAGGACGGCTGGAGTAATGCCACCAGCCACTACAGGGACCTACTAAGGCAGTATCTTTGTACCCGATAATAACAGGGAGCATGCCCCTTTTCCTGTCGCTGCGCCTTCCCTACGAATTCAAATAATCCAGCGAGAAACAAGACATGATCGGAAGGCAACACTGCCACTCTTTTGGACGCTTGCTTTCAGAGATACGTGGTCGTTAAAAAACTAATGGAGCAACTGTTGGTAGAGACCGCGGCTGCCTGGTCGTAGTGGTTTTAATGTTAGAAAACGTGCATTTTATGTACTGTGCTGAGTTTTAAGTGGAGTATGTTTTATAGGATCGTTATTGATATAAATACACGATACATACTGTTTTTCCTTCCTTTATGAACTCACCAGGGTTAATCCTAAAGTCAAAAAGCTTAAATCAAAAGAAGGCCTTCCTTTCCACCCTCGCGTCAATGAAGGGAAGACCAAGCCAGTCAATAATTAACCCGTCTCACATGGGGTTAGTTCCTGAATAATCGTCTCTTGAATAACTTGTCAGTGGGGCCTGCTGCCAAAAGATGTCTGCAACCTAACAGAACCAGGACACAAAGCGGCCTAGTGGGACAGCCTCTTCCGAGCGGTGATGCTGTCGGAAGTTCGAACTCCGTCCTTGCTGGCAAGTGACAGCGCTGGAGTGGTTGATGAAGACAACACATTAGGAAATTGAATTTAATTATCTTTTACTTTAAAACAAGGGGTTAATTCTGATAAATTTCAATTGGAGGGCTGGATGAGAAGCATGCAATAAGATGTTGGATTTTTAGGCGCCATATAAATATTGCTTAAAGGCAGAGAAAAACAAAAATATTAATGTCCAGGTGACCCGTTTTCATGGCTTTTCTGTGTTATTAGGCAAATTCTGAGACGATGCCCAATATTCTAACTTGTTACTGCATGCTCTCATGCAGAACGAGACGATTTAAATTTATGAAAATCAAGCCCCATAGTTTAAAATAAGTGCTAATTAAATTAAACTTCGTAACGTGCTGCTGGCATCAGCCGTTTTGGCACTGTCACTTGCTAGCAAGGTCGGAGTTTGAGCTTTCGACAGCATTGCCACTTGGAAGTGACGTGACTTCCACGAGGCCGCCTTGTTTCCTGGTTCTTTTGTTGTTGATGACTCCTTTCGGTAGCAGGTACCACTGACAGGTTATTTAAGAGATGTTTATTCAGGAACTAACCCCATAGTTCTGTCCAACGGTCGGACTTCGAACGGGAACCGAGCGATCAACATTGCAGAATACAGCCTCGCACCTCGTGTACGTACAGTCATTTAGCCCTTACCCCATATGTCGTACATAGGCTGTAGACGTTAATTTGCGTGCATTTTAAAGTAAAGGCACACTGACAATGCCTTAATGAAGTCGAAAAGCGCATGTCTGTCCTATTCGAAGGACCTACAATAAAAGACATATTTTGTGCTGTTCTGATTTATTATTTCAAACTACATTATGTGGGCATGAATTGAAGGGTTTACCTTAAATCTTGTACACTTCAGGAAATGTTTTATTTCCTTCCGTTAGTGTTCCGGCAGGCTTATTCAGGACGTAGCCTAACCGAATGCGGATGAGGTTTATCTAAATTGTATAGGTATAAATCTTATTTCGTACATCACAGAGAATACTGTCCGTCTCCATTACAAAGCCAACCGCAAAGTGCTGTATGGGGATTAGTTACTGAGAATTAAACGAAATTTTGATGCAGTGTATGGCAAAATTGAGAGCTTCTTAATGTTGCAGCATGCGGTACGAAATGTTACGACGGCACTGGAAGAGCCTTAGAGCAAAATTACAATCTCCTTAACAGTGATAGTCTTTTTTTACCAACTTGATGCACAAATTCGTTAGTGAGTCCTCTCGTAACCTGTGTACTGAACAGTCACCCAAAGAGAGTGACGATACCAGGTGCTGTACTAATACAATTGTCCTCCTGAAGATGAGCATAATAGTGCTCGAAACATGTAGAGGAATGTAATAAATGTACTAAAATAAAGAATTTGTGCATCAAGTTGGTAAAAAAAGACTATCATTGTATTAGGATGCACGGTCAACAAAACGTAAAAAAAAATCCTTAACAGTATTTTAAGCCCGGACATCCTGAATGTAGCCAGCCCTTTTACTTGTCTGTTAGGGTTAACATTAGACAGTATAAGTATTAAATATAGGCTACGTTGTGCTCTTAATGAAGCATTCGACTTTGTCCGGTAATTGTCCAACAGACATTCCTCTTAGCAGAGTCTTCTTCTTCGTATTTTGTTTCACCAAATACAGGGTTACTCATGCCTGTTACGAGATTCGTAATTAGCAGGATCATCTATAATCTGGTGTTACAATTATCTTTAAATTTATGAGTCTGTAATAACATACCTTCTTGGTCAGTCTTATACTTCCCATCCTATCCAAATGGTCTCTTCACTGCTCTTTACTTATCAACATTCGTTAGCCTTTTGTCTTCCATGTTCTACCTGTTACTATATTATATAAATTTTTTGAGGCACCTAAAAGTGGTCTGGGGAATTTAATTTTTGACCTTCAGTCTTTGAATATCTTTCTTACTGTCCAGGTTTATGATCCAAAGATATTGCTTTGTTTAGCTGTTATTTTTACAGTCTTTATTGAATATATATGCTTTTCCCAAACTGCCTTTTAATAATTCCTCTTATTTTATTATCTCCCTGAAGACTGACCGAAGGAGAGAGAAAAATGTAAAGAATAGTAAAAATAAGAAGAAAAATTGATAGAAGAGCAATTGGGAGGAGTGACACACGTCGTTTCGGTTGGAGGAGGGGAGGGAGCATTACTTTGTTAGGAGGTTACCAGGCCTCACACGCTCGTCCGTCTGATAGGGCTGGCACGAAAATCGGATTTTAGAATAGTGCAACTTAGTGTTTTGAGGTAAAAGCCACAATACCTGAAGACTGACATTTATCTACAGTCTAAAAACTAAGTTCGTACCTCACAGAGAACACGCCCTGTTATAGTTATTAACACCTTCCGTTAAAGCTGCTTGGGGAAGTAACCAGTATTCATGGCGAGAATCACACGAACAACATAAATATATTGTGTGGCAAGATACAGAATTTTTAATGCCAAAGTGTTTGGTACTTTTTATGTTTTTGAACCGTGTAATGTAAAATACCTATGTAATAAGAACCAAAAAAAGCACACTTTTTACATTAATGTTGTAATTTAATTATAGTGTCTTCGACATGTTTCGAACTTCCCAGTGTTCATCCTCAGGAAGACTTATAAATGCAGTTTTATGGTATTTCTTTTATGCATCAATATATACCGTACAGTGTGGCCGATTGCAGGATGTTTATCAAGCACACGTTTACCTTACGTTCACATTTTTTACATTTACCGTAACTTCGACATGTTTCGGCTCATATTGAGTCACCCTCAGGGAAATAAATACAAAGGAATATATATATATATATATATATATATAATATTATATATATAATATATTTGTTAAAGCATTTGTTAAATTATTGTTACTAACAAAATAGTTGTGAATAACAAGAACTGTGACAAATACTGTGTCTGAAACCGCTAAACGCCGCATCCAAAGAGACGCGTACGAAATGCTAGTTGTGCTAAATGAATTACATATCAGCATACGTGTGGCATTATCAAGAGATCGTTGAGAAATAAAGCCACGGAAGAAACAACTGTCAGAAAAGAAACTGAGTTAATATAAAAGGAGTGAGATTTGACATTCTCCTAAGATGCAAGTCTTGTGGGATATTACGTCTTTTCAATTAACAAATGTTTATAAACTTTTCGGATTCGCCTGCTGCCGTCACATTCAAGAGTCCAACGATGTTGGACACCACGTCTTTTCCTGAAGAACTGTCTTCAATAGGAATGAAATTTCAGACCGAATTTTAACATAGCCGTCTTCTGGGCGCTGTAAATTTTTAAATTGCAAGAATATACTAAAGAAAATTGTAGTTTGTATGCACATCTGTTGGTGTAAGTACACAGAGACGTGAAGGAACAGTAACACTGAACGCGGTTTAATCTTGGAAATGTGAAGCATCGTAACGAGACAATAGGGGTGTACTTTCTGAATTGAAAGGGCCAAGGGCTGCTTATAATCGTGCTGCTGCTGCTGCTGATGATGATGATGATACTGTTGGCCGTGACGGTGAAACTTTTGTTATTTAATGCTGTTCTTTCAACTGCAGTAGTTATACGGCGTGACATAAGAAGGGAAGAAGATTAAGAATCGTGAATGGGTAGGTGTCTGAGAGGTGACGGCTGTTGTGTATACTGAGGTAGTGACCGCCTTCAACATGGCTTATGAAGGAAACAACAAACGTTTAGGCGGTAGTAGAGTCTATATTCGAACCTTGTGCCTCCCGCATAAAAGTCTTAAGAACAGTAGGGTCTCTATATTTTTTTGAGAGAGAGACCATCCCGTTGTGTATATCAAATTTGTATAATATATTATGTACCGTCAATACACAACGTACATCAAGACAAGATGCAGTGATTACAATTAGGTTATATTTGGCTACATGTTTCGGCCGTAACCGGCCATCTTCAGGCCAACTAAGAACAATATTAAGGTACAGTAAAAATTGTACTCAATGGGATCCCATTTCGTTCACATTAAAACTTGATAAAATATGAAGAAGTAAGAATTTTCGTATTTTATCAAGTTTTAATGTGAAAGAAATGGGATCCCATTGAGTACTATTTTTGCTGTACCTTAATATTGTTGTTAGTTGGCCTGAAGATGGCCGGTTACGGCCGAAACATGTAGCCAAATATAACCTAATTGTAATTACTGCATCTTGTCTTGATGTATGTTGTGTATTGACGGTACATAATACATTATGCAAAGTAGGACCTCTAACCTGCTAGTGAACATCAGATTACCTGATTGTTCGTAGCTTTCTTCAAAATACAAACAACAAAATACTTACGTAACAAATTGAATATCGAGTAAGATATTTGGAAAGCCATTGGTTTGTTTGGACGCGTTTCAGAATGTTATCCCCAAACATGCTCTGGTGTGTTGTTAAGCTATTCCAAAACTGCAAGGTATGCAGTCGGGCCAGTATACAATAAATCTCCTATAGGTCCCGAACGACAGGTATCTACGGAGCTGTGATTCTGCATCACTGTATTTTAGTTCGTCTCTCCTCGCTACATTTAGCTCGCGTTGCCTACGCTGCCCAGTGTATGCATGTGACGTTAAATGTAGCGTTTCTAGTATAGCTGCAGATCTACGCACCTTGCATTTTGAAGTGAAGGTTTTGTGTCTGATGAATGTACATCACACTTAGTGTTACACGAAGAATAATAGATGTCCTCCAATTGCCTGCGTGCAAGTAAATTGTTTCTTTATCTCAAAGTAAAAGGAGTGTTCGGATGCTCCGTAGTCTTCGTTCTGTCTGTAGGAAGATCACAAAAATAAGTTTTGCTTTGGTACTGCAAGAATTTTCCTTTGGCACGCTTTGCTCCTTATGTCAAGGGGCCAATGAAATAACTAACAGGATGCAACCGCCTCAGCTGAATCGCGTTAAAACTTAATTACGTCTTTCTGGCTAGTCAGTCATGGATTCCATTACCTCGAGGAATATACGTGGTTATTCGCTTTTATTACTCTCACTTATTAGAAGACACGTCTGCATTTCGTGATTTATTATTTATTAACCTACTCTTCCTCACAAAACTTCTACGACTTAAAAACATGAAAAGATGTGCCGGAATTTGCAATTTTATAGGCCTAAATCTACATCGCCAGATATGTAATAACTTTCTAAAAAAAATACATTTTGCTATTATGCGATCAACATAAAACCGCTATTATTTAATAATTGAAATAAACTCAAATCTAAAATAAAGAGTAATCTAAGTATATTAATATTTTCTATGGCTCACCAACCTACTCGGTCGTTGGCCGCCTCATTGTCCAGTTTTCGAGATTACACTCAGACACACCGCAATCGGTGGGACTCCTCTGGACGAATGACCGGCCTGTCGCAGAGACCTATACCTCACAACACACAACGTTCGCAAGAGACAGACATCCATGCACCCGGCGGGATTCGAACCCGCAGTCCCAACAACCGAGTGGCCGCAGACGCACGCCTTTGACCGCGCGGCCTTCGGGATCGGAAAAGAAATTATTTGACTAAAATCTGAACCAGATATGGACAGCCATAAGGAAGAATCAGTTATACTACAGTTAATGTACGAAAAATGAAAGGCGGACTTGAAGTTACGCTCTTACTCTTCCTTGGCACTTGCGTAGTCGGTTTGAGGTCACAACATGGAAATTGTCCCGGGTACTGATTGGTTGAGACTCCGCTTCCCTGAGAGGTAATGGGAGGATATACCGATGGCGGAAGGCCCGTGGGAAAGCTCAGAGGTAGATTGAAGGATGCTAGGCCTATGTGGGGAGATGCCGTAAGTTTGCTCCAGACACGGGACTGGGAGGTGGTACCAAGGAAGAGAGGAGGCTGTAGTAATAAGATCGGATAAATCCGAAAAAGTACCGCAGCTCCATAGAAATAAAAGTCCTGTGCTTTGCTGCACGCAGCAAAGCACAGAACGCACGCCCGTAGTCCGGCACTCTCAACAACATAGCCTTACACAATAAGACATGCTGCCACATCACCCTGTTTATACAACGAAATTAATCAGTGACTAATTTTAATAGTGACTTTAGCGAGGAAAGTGTAACTCCCTGATGATGATCTTAGGATCGAAACAAGTCGGAGCAGTTTTAATGTTTTAATGTGGAATTTTTATGTATGTGCATCAGTTGGTATACTAATTAAATAATTCGACGATATGCACGGTGCAACAATAAGGGTATATATGGTTGGTTTGTGATTTTAAGTAGTTAGTGTGCTTTTTTTTTGGTGTGTGTGCGATTTTCCTGTTTCTGTTCATATATATTCAGCTAATCCATTTTCAGATTATGTTAAGCCTACATGGCGATATCAACTTCAGTAGGGTCAAACACGTTATGTTAGACACATAAATTTCAAATTTTAAAATTACTGTATACTGAGTATGGTATGTGTATGTACAATGATGAAATAGGCCTATATACCTATGGCAGTACCAATTTCATCTGCTCCAACTTCCTTACATGTTGCAAAATTTTGCAATTTTAAGGAACTGGGAAAGCCACGTTTTGCTGTGTGAAGTCACAAACGTTTGTCCCGTGAGGTTATATGTGTACGTGAAATATACCCACTGCAGCTATGATGCCTTAGGTAATAACGAAATTTGTATGCACACAATAACAGAGCCACTGGTACAAGTGGCATCTATGCAGTTGCGTCGTGCCAGTATTCCAAACGTGACGGTTGGTCTCTGAGCTGCTGGTGTGCCAGGTAAGTTCGAAAGTGTTGATTTAACCTCTAGAAAAGTTAGAGGAACTTCATTTGTAAGATCTTCATGCCTTGAATTCCTCACAGAGGGTTGAGATATGTTGCTGTATAAATATCAATTTATCTTGCTGGTACTTGGCAGTTCAGCATAATGATCATCATCGTCGTTTAAATCTTCAAATTTATCTCCTGGACTGTTAGCGATAGTCTAGTCAAGAAATTTACGGTAACTAGGTGTACAATTGTGACCAGGGAACTAGAAGTGTACATACAGTTTTGGTTCAGGAAAGTCATGTAAACGATTGGTTTGAAAAGTGAGATGGAAAGTGGAACAATTATTTTAAATTCTTTGTTAAGGAATTAGATGGATTATTAGATGACGGAGTTAGTATGGAATTAACGCGTCATACGTAAACGGTGATGACCTCCGGAATCATTCCTCTTGGCCTCGTCCAATTATGGAATTTCCATGCTTTAAAACCTTTAAATTCAGTAGTTGATGCAGCGTTGCACAGGAAAACAGGACTCGAATAGTTTATCCTCGCAATACTTTTAGCCATGATTATTTTTTCTTCTCGTTTATTTCTTAATCACACTCTGGAATTTCCGCGATTACCTCCTTTAAAATTACAGTTTATTCTGCTTAATTGGTATGGAAAGTTTCGAATTATTCTTGGCATATTTTTCTCTTTAATTCTTTACTATTTTTGTCTCCTTTCTCATTCTTTCCCTTTGTTGCTCTCACACTTTAAAGTCTGCAGTTGACACAGCGTTGCTCTACAAAGTCAAACTCCAGTAGTTTTCCTCTATACGTCTATCTTCCGTACTTGTGCAAGCACAGTGCTCGTCTCGTGTTTCTTTTAGTCAGAATTCTTATTTTAATCAGCCTGAGGTGATGTTCGCATCTGCGTATTCTTAAAGAAACATTTGAGATCAGTGACGGCATAAAGGCATTAGCGATTTCCAGAAGATTAGAAAAACCTGTATATCAGTGATGCGTAGAGTATACTAGCGATACGCCTGTCTGGTCAGCGAAGTGACATATCGAATGTGAATGCCTATTTCTTTTTGTGTGTCAGGTTTTCCTTTGCATTGTTGTCAGCTGAAGGATTCTTTATTCTTTAAAACGAAGTGCATCATTTTCTGACCTGACGACGATGACTCTGTTGTGTTCGCCCACATACCTTCAGGCTACTCCTTTTTACTTTTTCAGAGAAGAGAGAGAATAGCAAAGGCCAGTCAACTAACGGCTGTATCCATTACATTCACTGCTCCCAACCCCACTCCCTTACTCTCCGCCATTACCAGTACCACTTTTTCTTGATCGCCGTTTTTCACTCATTTTTCTCCTCCTTTCATTTTCCTTTCGTGCTGCAAAATAGAAGATGGAAGTGGGACAAATGGATGTAGGCAAAAAATATTTACGTATTACTTCGGAGAAGGGGCAGGGAGACGTGTAGTTTCATTTGGTTTATGGGAGGCACTGCGCTACAAGCCGGAAGGTTGCGGGTTTGATTCCCGATGGTGTCATTGGAATGTTTCATTGGTATAATCATTCCGGGCGCACTATGGCTCTGGAGTCGACTTAGCCTCTAACAGAAATGATTACCAGGAATATCTCTGGGGGTAAAGGCGGCCGGTGCGTGAGGCAGACAGTCGTACCAACTTTTTGTGTCGATTGTCTCTAAATCTGGGGACCTCAGCCTCCTGGAACTCACAGGGCCTGTCCGGGCCTGTACAGCGATTGCTTTACCTTTATAGGCAACGATACAGCCAAATTGTGAATTTATGTAAGGCCCGTATGAGAAATACTGTAATTATTATGGTCTATAGACAGTGAGGGTGGTTGTACGGACAGAGCAACACCAGACATGATCAAGAGACTACCGGTCCCCGACGGGAAATCAGGATCGGTACCAACGGAAGAATGGGTAGCCTTCTGTAGCTAGTATTCAATACCGTACCTCGCCGCCTGATATGTCTGGGGTTTTAGGGACATTCATTACATGAATTTGTTCAGAAATTTTAATAAATTGTTTTATTTTTAGTATTCACAGACACTGAATATGCAATGCATGATCCATAGTCGATGGTTGGTGTAGCGTACAGTTTGTATGGACAGGAAAATGAAATTAAATCGGATATTTGGAAGAGAAAACTGTGTGAATAGAAATCTATATAGCCGCGTAAAGATCGCATCGGAAAGAAGAAAGGAGGAAGTCTTTTTTCAGTGTTCTAGCATATGGCGTCATGGTATGGCCACGATGCCAGCTCGAAAACTAAGGCAGTTCGTTTCTCTGAGACGTTCTACTGAACAAAACGCAGTATGTATGTATTATGTATGTATGCATTAATGTATGTATGTATATGTGTGTGTAGGTACTATGTGTGTGTGCATGTTATGTATTCGTGAATGTACACGTATGTGTGTGTCTGTATATGTTTGCATCTCCGATTTTAATTTCTGAGTCAGGCAACTGATTGTCACCGGAACTTTGTGCGAACATTCGTCCATTAGAGGACACTAAGGTGCAGCGCTTCGCAACTTCTTATGGTCGGTGATAACATAATGGGAGAAGAGCGAGCTTGTGAGTTCAAAGCAACACTAATAATAATTATTTTAGGTCCTTAAGTGGCGTAACGTAACAGAGCTTGGCTTGTCTCACCGCAACGTTTTTTTTTTAAAGAAAAATTACAAGATGGCAGCCTAGCGAAAATAATATTTTGACTTCGGTTTCATGGTAATAGCTAGTGGGCCATTGGAAATAAGTCTGTGGCGTTTGGGACGTAAATGTTAGGCAGCATTTGGTAGCGTGAGGACAATGAGTTAGTTGTTTTCGAGGAAATTTAATAAGTACAAAAATCTGTACATCACTAATTACTTTGTTACAAAACAAAACTAAAAAATAATATTAATAGTCAAAGACATGGGTGACGAGAAATGTATGCAACACGGTTTTATGAGTTATGCACGGAACTTCCTGTTTCTTCATTTATATATTTCAAACCGCCCTTTGGAATATGATTTTCTAAAGTATATTGATGTTTCCACCATATATTTCTGAGTTTGAAATACCGGCGTATGTTTCTTTCCTGATATCTTAACCTAATTTCTAATTTCTGACTTTAATGCCTGACACTAATATCAGAAATCCCATTTCGACTTCTGTACGTTATTTTCCATTATTATCCACGCCTCTCTTTCTTGTGTATTGTCATGACCATGTAATTTTTAAGTGTTCGTAATAATTTGTTTTTCTGGGTTGTAATTATTAAACTTTTATTAAAAACAAACAAGAATACAGAATCATTCTCTGTATGCTTGTTTTCTATTATATAAATAAGACATGTAATGCTGTAAATAATTAAATTTCTAGGTATCTTCTAGTATTTCGGTACCGTGGTTGCCGCACGTTATCGGTTGCATTTGTTCATTTCTTTATTGCTTAAGAACTATATTTTAAGCCACAGGCTACGTGACTTTCATTGGGAGGCAGCAGAAAAAGACCTCCTTCGCAAATCTAAAGTAGCTAAGTTTCTAAAAGCTTCTTAACAGTAACACAAAATTCCCGAATACCGACAAAATTGTGAGTTTATTTAATTTTTGCATGATATGTTGCTTTACTGCCACCTAATGGCCACGACATGAACAATAAGAGCGGCAGAAACTGGATGTAATTTTGCACAGTTCTTCCCCTTCCTCCCCCCCCCCCCCCCCCAACACCACAATTCCTCACTCATAATGCTTTTCTCTCCCCACCACCCCCCCCGCGCCTCATCAATGTTTCGGCGTGCTTCTGTTTTTGCGACTGTTG
>Ga0123354_10009864_pt1 | contig 14671 bp, 10 predicted proteins | sample TergutLab28metaG_2_FD_97872 | JGI IMG/M metagenome (GOLD analysis project Ga0123354, IMG submission 97872) | Labiotermes labralis P4 segment gut microbial communities from Petit-Saut dam, French Guiana - Lab288 P4 | ecosystem: Host-associated > Arthropoda: Insects > Digestive system > Gut ... | reverse complement strand
GAAGTTTAAAGAAAAATTTGGAAACTATACCAGGAAAATACTCGATAGATTCACTACAAAAGACAGCTATACTTGAAACATCACACATAATAGGGAAAGTACTGCAATGTGAAGCTTGAAGCGTGAGTGGTGGGGATCACCGCTGGTTCAAGAGAAGTACCAGGAAGAAATGCCTGTGACAGGAGACATACATTTTGTATAATAATAATAATAATAATAATAATTTATTATTATTATTATTATTATTGTTTACTGCAATTGAGTTGTCACCTGGTGGCAGTGGTTATTTTACATGCATACAAAATATGAAATTGGTTACTACTAAATTGAAGTCGGGAGGACTACATGAGAAGCATGTAGTGGCAACTTGGAATCTTTGGAACCATCTCAGTATTTGCTTATAGACACAGTGAAAGCAAGAAAAACCTGTGTCGAGGTGGCCGGTCGCAGGGCCTTCCGAATACTGACTTCTAGCCAGCAGTCAAGCTTCTAAATTAAAAAAAAAACAGCAATGCACACACAGTAAACAAATACACATAAGATGACAACAATACACACAAGACAACTACAACAATACACACGGCCAACCAACAACAATTACACACAAGACAACTTAAAACTAGCAACAATACACACGAGACAAATGATTCATATGCACCGAAATATGAAGGGGTATGTACTGCACAACAGATATTCAAATATAATTATTTACTTGATGGTCATCAATTGAAGATTATAGTGCGTGGTCGATAACGGCGAACTAAATGAATACTATTCTTCGTTCTACGCCCATGCTTCAGCGTAGGAAATTAGCCCTGTTTTCGATATGGGTTTTTCCCATAAGTTTTCTCTATTATGTATTTAGCCGAAACGTGGTAGCTTAACACTCAATGTATCTGTTGACCTTGCTGCACATGCGGCTTTGTTTCCAAATCACAAGACAACTTACAGCTTCAAGAATGAGTTAGACTCAGGCCTTAATAAAGATGAGAGACTGACAGTTTACGTATAAAAGTAGCATTGAGGCGCGTTCGCTTATCCATTTTTGCCGTAAAAAACAGTAAGTGCTATATGTTCTGAGTATCTGTCTGGAGCCTTATTTTCACAGCATGCATTGCGCATGCGCCATGTTTTATTTATCATCTGTGGCCTATCTGGCTGTACCATATTTCCCACATTACCTCACAAACGGCACGATTTTATTTTGGGGGAAACATTTATGAAACATAAAATATGTATTTTGAATTTGTCTACTGTTGTCTGAAGTACGTCGTATTTGTCGTTCTAAAAATAATACATTGAAATATTGCCATAAACATATTTAGGTCTTCAGGTACAGTAACCTTTAATGAAAGATGACACTTGTCGGAATATTCTCGAAAAGTCCTCGAATAACAAATTTAACTAAAACCCATCCAGTGGTAGCCGAGTTATTTTACGCGGGCGGACAGACAGAGAGACATGACGAAGCTCAGAGTGGCTTTTCCCAATTTTACGAAGCGCCTAAAAGAATTTAATTTGAAAATGAGCCCATTGTTTATCAGTGGATTAAGTAGGAAACTTGCTGTGAAACTTTATGAAAAGAAGCTCATTAATCAAGACCTTAATGACTCAATAATATAAATAACCAACTAGATGAAACAATAACGGTTTATTAATAATTTCAATCAGCACAACATGTTTCGGGCGATAATTTCGCTCATCCTGAGGAGCACTAGATTGTGTTTACAGCATGTGGTATAAAGCACCGACGATGCTGCAACATCGTCGGTGCTTTATACCACAAGCTGTAAACACAGTCTAGTGCTCCTGAGGATGGGCGAAATTATCGCCCGAAAAATGTTGAGCTGATTGAAATTATTAATAAACCGTTATTGTTGCATCTATTTGGTTATTTATGTTATTGTATCAGGGATGCACGGTCACAAAGCATCAAACCTTACTGATTGTTACTTCAATAAAATTACACTATCGTGCAGTAGATACACCAGGAGATTAACTGTCTGCCTTCTTGTCGACCACTTCAAGCGGATGCTGAGAATTTCACGTTTTGCTTTTACCATTTGGTTGTCTTGACTTTTGTTGCCTGCTAAACCTGAAGGACACAACCAAAGCACCTTAGGTTCTCTTAACCCACTATGTCTGGAACTCGCAGGTGTTTTGGAATGACGTCCGCACAATTTCCACGTCTGTTAAAGCTGATTTTAGAAATAAGATTAGTAGTGGAAATTGAAACATTTTTATAGCTTTAATTCCAAAATTTATTCTGTACGTATTATTTGCAAAGTGCTGTTGTGTCAAAATTTTGAGGAGCGAAATATCTTTGAAAGAAAAATAAGTATGTTTTTAAGATAGAAATTGTAACGCACATTCATTGAGAAAGACAGAGAACAGGCCTCCGCACGACTACAGCTCCATACCTGCCGAGGACCCCCCCCCCAAAAAAATAGCGTTATTATCTGGTTTTTATTCGTGTATTTTGTATTATTATCTGTATCTGTTTGGTTTCATAGTGTTTTATCTGACTCCTGTTTTCGCTCGGTTTGTTAAGTTATTTGTTTCGCTCCAGTTCGCTAATAAGGCCCTATGTAGAGATCTCTATACCACGTGCACGCGCATGCATATAGCTAGTTCTTAAGTTCCCCTAAGACAACCTAAAGATGGCCAGTACAGGCCGAAACATGTAGTTGTTCCATAACAGTCATTAAATACACCTCAGTGACACAGTTGTGTTTGACTGCATACCATTTCCTAGTTTCACACACACACACACAACGGGGATGGGCTCACTTCCAAGATTGTAACGCGTGTATCAGTTTGGATCTGGTAACGAGCTTTACCTCTTGTAGTACAAAATAGAAAAGAGTTGAAGAAATATACATTCTGAGAAGATATTCTACCGAGGACAAAATATTTTACATGTGGAAAAATTATAATTATTACATAAACATGTTTCAAATATAATCCTGATAAAACAGAAAGTTTCATAAAGTGAAGTTATTAATAAAATCTTCAAATCTTATAATAAGAACTATTTTTGGTCGTATTAAAATTTGCTACTAATATGAGTTTGGGGACCGCGGTAGCACAATGGGTAAGGTGCTGTTCTAGAAATCGGAAGGTCGCTAATTCGATTCCAGATAGTATCATTGGAATTTTTCATTGACATAATCCTTCCGATCGCACTATGGCCCTGGGGTCGGCTCATCCTCTAACAGAAATGAATACCAGGAGTATTTCCTGGGGGTAAAGGCGGCCGGTGCGTAAGGCTGACAACCTTACCACAATCCTGTGCCGTAGTCACGTAATCTGGGAACCTTAATTTCCTGGAACCCTCTGGGCACCTCGGGCCTGTAATGGGACTGATTTACCTTAAATAATATGAGTTTGAGGAATTCATGATTGATATATCACCATTACCAAGAAACGGATATGCATGCTGCACACTCGTTGATTGTGAAGTAATAATACTGGCTTAATATTACGTTGATTGGAACAAGACGTCACACCTTGATAGCGATTCGTGTTAACTGTCACGTACTTAAAGGCTGCCCTTTTCGTAACATCCGATATTTTGAATGTCTAAAAAAAAACGAAACTTGGTCCTTGAAAAATACAGATGCACTGATCCGCGTTTCGTGAAGCCCCTGAAATTCATCACTGATTTTAAAGGAAGTGGGCTTAATCAGAAAAATCCAATTCATATTCTCATGCCCTACTTATTTAAGATCCGTCCTTCCACTTTCACTTATCTGTCCCTTCTCTCTTCTCATTTGCAGATTAAAATGTTGAATGCTACACCCTTGTCCAGTGCTTGCTACACACGTCTCTTTTTCCATCCTAAATGATTAATTCCCCCAACACCGTAATATACAGTTGAGATTCTAATTTATATATCTTACGCAGATTTATTTTCATACTTCTGTTACTTTCTCTCCCACACGCCTACAAATTTTCCCCATTCTTTTGAACAGAAATAATCCATGTTTTCCTTTAAATACACGCCACTGAATTGCACATCGCTGTGCAGTTTAAGACGTAAATTTCCAGTGTCTTGATTGCTGGGATCACGGGTTCGAATTCCGCTGAGGGCATGGATGTTTGTGTTTTGTGTTTGTTGTGTGCTGTTAAGTTAGCGGCCTCTGTGACGAGCGGATCACTCGTTCAGAGGATTCCTACCGGATGTGCGTGCGCGCGCGCGTGCTTGTGTGTGTCTAAATGTGTGTGGTCTAGAAACCTCAACAGTAATTCAGCTTAGGTTTTATTTGGGCTGTTTTCTCACATAAGATGTTTGCAAATCGGTATTAACCAAATGTTATGATTTTAATTATGTGCATTTAAGTGTATGTTTAAAAATCGGTCACTTCAAAAATATTTGCCTACTGGCGCATTCGGATAAATTAGCTTTATGAAACACAATAGAACCACAATATTTCATGTACGGCTACAAAGTAGAACTTAGTTTTATGTGAAAAGAGCAAATTTCATTATTGTAAAGAACGTACCCATGAGCTGTGCATTTAATTAGGTTGTTCAGCCAGGGTATTTGTTTTGTTTTAGGGTTTTCTGGTTTAAAGGCGAAATTTTGTTTAATATCATTCATAAAGTACAACATTTTTGTCCTCAGAAAAGAGTTAAAGGGACCAAAACTTACCCGAGTATTCTGAAAATCGACATCTAAGCCCAGTAAAATAGAAACTTAAAAAATGAGGACCAAACTAAGAAATTTCGAGATATTAATGTGTGCTTATGCACACACAACACACCCCTCACGCGCGCCTATGGTGATATTACTGTGATATATTTATAATCATTTATGTGTAAAAGGATTTTTACGTATTTCTGTGACCAACTAAACAACACTTTGATTTACCCTAGCTCGGCCTGAAAATTTAACTCATTGTTAAGATACGTTTGAAGTCTAAACCACCTGAATAAAACTTCTGGGCTTATTGTGCGTGCCGTAACACTTCCGGCACTTTATTTTCTTCGTCGATTTTACATTTTGAAACTGTTACTGAATTATTACACCAACTACTGCACATATATAAAATTTATAAAATTTACACATTAAAACATTAAAAACGCTCCTACATGTTTCGGTCCTAAGACCATCATCAAGGTGTTGTGGCAGCATGCTGCCACAACACCCAAGTGGTACAACGAAATTAATATGTGACTATTTCTAGTGTGACTTTAGCAAGGAATATATATAGCTCCCTGATGATGGTCTTAGGACCGAAACATGTAGGAGCGTTTTTAATGGTTTAATGTGTAAATTTTATATATGTGCAGTAGATGGTGTAATAATTGAATAACTCGACAACATGCACGGTGTAAAAATGAAAATTGTAACCTATAATTGCTAAATTTTAAAGATTTTAAACAAAACCATGATGAAGGCGAGTACTTTAGGGTACCCTTTCCACTATGTGTGCAACATTCAGTTTAACCCTTCAAGCGCCCAGTTAAATCCCATCTGCCCTTTGCTAGCATTGTTCGGAGCTCACTATATTTTCCACGTAAGCAGGTAAAGGGTTAAGGTGCTCCGTTTCGTATCACATCTGTCACGATAAACTGTATTAGTATTGCTAGAATGCGGGCAAAATATGTTTGTGTGTGTGTGTGTAATGGAAGCTAAAAATGAATATTCAAAATTGTATATTCGAACGAAATTATTTTATAAATTAAAGCAAAAGTTCTTTCAGTGCTTTTTAAATGGAATTTTATTTTATTTGTGTCGTAGAATATATCCGACGTATCCTTTTGATTTTAAGCAGAATTTAAATATCTAAACGATTTCTTCCATAGTTAAACAATACAAGGTTTTTTTTTCAAAAGCCTTTTATCGGTTACAAATTTGTTACATAAGTGCAGTCGTAAGAACGTTTCAGTTTCAAGAGTGTCACCTTTAGTTTACGAACATACCTATATAGAAATAATCGATTCATATGGTTTGAAGTCTTCTGTTAAATAAGATATACTTTTCCTGTTTGGTAGATCTTGAAATGTCACCAAGATATAACGTACGGCAACTATAGAGAATATAATATCGTATATCACGTGGATTTGTTGCGGATCCAAGAGAATATAATAGTTTTGTAGCAAAGCACATGGGTTATTCCACTGAGCGTGAGTTATATTTCATCCAGGACTTACAGATTCAGCCGTCCGCAAACAACGATATTTCTTAAATGTAGACTGCTCAGTTAACAATTCTCTATCATCTGTGTAAGTTATGTACGAGGGCTGTCCGGAAAGTATTAAGCCATTTTGAACATCTCAAGAACAGATCACGTGGTCTTGATGTAACTTGGCAGCCAGTCAGAGGAGACCTTAGTGTGCATCCGTGAACAGTCACTCTCCCGTGGGGCTAGTCAGTCGGCAGTGAGACGCCGTTGACTGATCTTGTGTGCTGTGTGACCGTCACATTCACAATGACCGAGCGAGCAGATCAGCTTCATCACGACAATGCACCTGCCCATTCTACAGCTCTCGGTGCAGGCTTTTTTGGCAAAGCTTCACATCACCCAGGTCTGTCCCCACCCCACCCCCTACAGCCCAGATTTGGCTCCCTGCGATTTCTGGCTTTTCCAAAATCCAAAATCGCCGTTGTTAATGTGACGGTCACACAGTACACAAGATCAGTCAACCGCCTCTCAATGTCGACTGACTGGCCCCCATGGGACAGTGTTTGTTCACGGACGCACAGTAGGTTCTCCTCTGACAGGCTGTCAAGGTATATCAAGGCCACGCGACCGGTTCTCGAGATATTCAAAATGGCTGAATAATTTCCGTACAGCCCTCGTAGGTCCGTTATTATCCGTCTGCGAATGGCGGTTTATGATGTCAGCAAATACTGTTTCTTCTTTACTGCATAATTTTGAACATCGTTGTGCATTTGAATACTCAAGGAAAGGGTTGAGTTGAAGTTGATCTTAAATGATGGCGGATACCTAGATTCGATCCTAGGTCAGTTAGCTGGGGGTTTTTGTTGAAAAGAGTGACAGTGGAACAACTACTTTTCGAATAATTGTATTCTTCCATGTCTGCATTATTTTACCGTTTTTCCCTACTCTTATTTCTTCCCTTTGTCTGATATTTCGAATTGAAAGGTTTGTTTAAAAACATTTCTCTTCCTGCTGGTACTTTTCTACACAACGTATTTCCTATTAAAGCAGGTACTGAACAAGAGCTAATTAGCAAATTTTGATTGTCTACACTGTGACAGATAAATTTTACCTTGTTGAATTCCAGCTCGCTTGAAATATTGTGCTCTCAATTATGCGACATTTGTGGAATAGTCTTTGTACAATTTGTTACGCTTCCTTCGTTATGCTGAAACATAGCAAAATGTTAGTGTAACGAGACAGCTGCATAATTGATTAATTAATTAATTAATCAATCTTTTGTTTGTGTTGTATTTTGTGTATAATAAAATAAATTTTAACCTTGAAAATTGTGATAGTCTTTTCCTTATCAACTTGATGCACAAATTCTTTATTTTAATATATTTATTATATGCCTCTACATGTTTCCAGCACTATTATGCTCATATTCAGGAGGACCATTGTATTAGTACAGCATCTGGTATCGTCACTTCCTTTGGGTGACTGTTCAGTACACAGGTTACGAGAGGAATCTCGTAACCTGTGTACTGAACAGTCACCCAAAGAGAGTGACAATACCAGATGCTGTACTAATACAATGGTCCTCCTGAAGAAGAGCATAATAGTGCTCCAAACATGTAGAGGAATATAATAAAAGTATTAAAATAAAGAATTTATGCATCAAGTTGTTAAGAAAAAGACTATCATTATTTTAGGATGCACGGTCAACAAAACGTAAAAATTTTTCTTTGAAAAGTGTGTTAGGCAACATTCGTGGTAGCTCAAACAGTAGACTTATTTAGAGCTAAATAGATTCAGAATAGGTACTTAACCCAAACTGGTGGAACGTTATTGAACTAAATAAATAGTACTTCTGTTCATTCTTATAATAAAACCAACTAGATGCACTAATTTCCCAACTTTTTTTGCAATAAAAATCTACATGTTTCGGACATTTCCTCTGTCCATCATCAGGGAGTTTTTCACTTTACACAAAGCAATGGTATATGTCGTACAGGTTCGCTGACAGCTTGCGAGCAGGATCAGGACGGAACTGGTTTGGTTCTGCTGCTGGTGGGGAGCACAGACAAACAGGTTCCGTCCTGATCCTGCTCGCAAGCTGTCAGCAAACCTGTTTGACATATACAATTGCTGTGTGTACAGTGAAAAACTCCTTGATGATGGACAGAGGAACTGTCCGAAACATGTAGAGTTTTATTCCAAAAATAAATTTGAGAAATTAATGCATCTAGTTGGCTTTATTATAAGAATTTATCACGAAGCATGGTTACCTGAGCGTCAAATACTTCTGTACAATTATTTTTTAAACATGTATACAAAGTCAGTATTTAAAATTGATATCTATATTCAATCCAAATTCTAGAAATTTAATTCAAACGCCACTTTCTTGCAACATCAGTTTATTTGTTTACAAAGCGGGTACTTATTTACATTCGGTAACAGTTCTTCTCTCTACTGTCTAAACAAGAAACGAAAAGCAGTGACGTAGCAGAACCACTGAGTTTCTAATTCCGTTGAAGCTAAAACTAATTTTCTTTGACACAGTTTATATCTTTCGGAATTCACTGAAACGTCCACCATAAAATAATTTAAATTTTTGCGCTGTAAATTTGCCTCCTAGCAATTGAGACTTTTAGAACCATAAAATGTAAAGCGCCTTTCTATACATTTCTCTTCGATTTTCGAAAAAAAAAAACAGAATGTTTTAAGCTTCCAGGATTCGTCTTTTGTATTTCCGGTAAATGTAGTTTCCAGATTGCTGTGGTTTCCCGCTATTATTTTTCCATCGAAGTCAACAAAGTGTGTCAACTGGTGAACAGATTTCTAGCAGGTTTCTGTTAGTGCAGAAACGAAAACAAACACGGAGTGTTCTTTCCGGAGGTAGAGGCCATTTGAAATGTGATGGCACACGCGCAGAAACCAGATTTCGTTTTTTCGGCGAAACGGACGAGTCCATTTAAATCGGCGGGGAGCATCAGTTCAGTCGACTAATGGCAGCCGAAGAATGCGCATCAGCGGTAGTAATCCTGGGTACACCAAGTTCCGAGGTGGCATGAAGAGTACTGGCTAATCACTCCATTCGCCAGTTTTCCCTTCACTTACCCTCCCGGGCGTCACTGTGTGCCATCATATTTCAACTGGACTCTACAATAGTTGATGGTAAACGGTCCTGCGTTGTTGGCTATGTCGTTTCCCATTAGATAACTACATTTAAGGAGCCTTTGGTGCAGTACTTGGACGGGTGAAACTTGGGAACAACACAAGCTGTTGATATTTGACATTTAAAGCAGAGGTTTACTGAAAAGGTGGGAAACAGTCAAGGTGCCAGGATCCACGCGCAGCTCAACTTAATACACTGTATGTTATTACATGGTCCTAGAGGCAAGTCGTATTTTTGCATACTTTAATCTTCAAATTTTTAAATAGCAAATATCAACACTATAAAGATTCTAGACCGAATAAAAGCAGGCGTAACCCGATTTCAATCTGCACTTTATTATGTCATGAATGCAATTTTGGTTCGTTCTTGTCCTTGCACAGTATCTGACCCTTGCTATGTTATTACTTAACTACTTATTTACTTAATTACTTACTTATTTACAAACTTACTTACTTAATTATTTACTTACTACATTCTTACTTACTTTCTTACTTACTTACTTACTTACTTACTTACTCACTCACTCACTTACTTACTTACTTTCTTACTAACTTACTTACTTATTTACTTACTTACTGCATGGAGTGGAGTCCTTCTTGAGTAGCTAATCGGTTTTCAACTAGTCAAGAAATTCCCTGCATTTTATGGAACCAAAATGTTTGTTGCCTCATTCAAAAGTGCCCGCCACCTGTCCCCATCCTGAGCCCCTTGCAATATTAAGAAACGATTTATTAAATAATTTACATTCAGTTTTCTCTGTGTTCTTTTCCATAGACATGAAAATGTGCGTAGTCTTACCAGTATTTGCTTCTAGACTAACTCTCTTATTGGCTAATGTTGAAGCATCGACATTCTTCATCGTGCTGATGTGTTAGCTAGCATTACCAGGGCAGAATTAGAAATGTTTCACCATTATTTACTACAATTAGAATAACCGTTTGGAAGATGTAGGCCCAAAATATTCATATTTGATACCCGTAGCTGTCTGTTTATTATTCAGTAGGGAAGGGTGTTTGTTGTCCTGCCAGTAATGCAAACACACTGCGTGGACATGCTGATTTAGCATCCTTATATAGCCATTTCATTGCAACCTTGATTTTGAAACTATATCCATTACTATTGTCTCTTTCTTTCATTTATTATTATTTCCGAATTTCTCACTTTCCATCTTTGGCTGGGAAATATTCACCTATCCTGGGATGTAGTAATCAATAGGATTTTGCTCGGTGGTCTTATTTGTAGTTTAAAAGATCCTTACAATTGAACTTTGCCAAGAATTACAGATTTTTGCATTTGTATTTATGTATTGGGGTGCAAGTTAAGTCTTGTCAGACTTTGTGATAGTGACTTCGGAATTACTCCCGTAGATGATATTACTATCGGGATCACTTTGCTGCTCATTTATTACTACTACTACTACTACTACTACTACTACTACTATTAAAACTACTATTGCTACTTTAATGGTGGGCCAGGTAGCTCAGTCGGTATAGCGACTGACTAGAGGCTGGACGGTCCGGGATCGAATCCCGGTGGGGACGAGAATTTCCGCCGTCCAGACCGGCCCTGGGGCCCACCCAGCCTCCTGTAAAATGTGTACCGAGTCTAGAGTTGGGCCGGGGCGTGCTGCTGACCACTCACCCACTTCTAGTGCCGCGGTCATGGAAGATAAGAGCTATACCTCTACCCACCCTCTGGGCCACAGATGGCCTGTAACGGGATCACTTTACCTTTTACTACATTAATACTTTCTGTAGAGTAAATTGTAGTAATAACAATTTTAAATTGTTGCATTTCATGGCATCTCATCAACCGAAAACTTAAAACTTCTTCTTCAAGTAATGAAGAAGAGAAGAATTTTTGAAATAAGCAACATTAGCACGCACTATTTGTATCACTTAAATTCCCTTAGATTTTAAGAACAGCAAATACATTTTTTTTGCGTGACTTAGCAATATGTAAGTTTTTTAATTTAAAATTTCAGAACAGTGTCCTGAATTAGTGCACTGTTAAATGGCGCTCGTAACTTTTCTTATTTTGAGATTTTAGATGACGACCAAGCGAACGTTTGGCTCTTAAAGAGACCGTGGCAGAAAAGAAACACAGGAGTGTAGACCTGTAAGTAAAGAAGAAGATCCATTCTGTTTTTATCACAACAAAGAGAACTTGACACAATTCTTTATAACATTATACGATGCCTACCTTTTTTATATTTCGCACCCCTTTTATTTTTCTTTACTTTCTCTTCGACGCTTTTTTCAGGTTGCCTTTACTTCAGTTACAAGTCACAAGAGAGTCACAAAAGATATTGATGGATGGACAGTGCGGATGCAGGCTTCTTCGGAGTGTAGCAAGAAGGTGAACAATTGAGCATAAATTTTTTTCGCCCACATGAGAGCTTTTGAATGGGTTGTGGCGTAGGGGACTATATCCTTGATCAGACTAAAGAATAAGATCGAATTCCATGGTGGCCACTGCCATTTGAATAGGTCTCTCACAGTCAAATGTGGCACTGTACTTAACATTATTTGTGGCTGTCGGTGTGCTCCGGTACTCATTACGGTTTGGTATTTTATTTACCTTGACGGTTACATTGATAACTTCAGAAGTCGGTTTTTAGCTTAAAATACAAGGAGATATTTTTCACACCCCATCGTGAAATTCGCATAGACTTTATGTGCTTAAACGTGTACCATACGGTCCTAAGTTCCAACATTGTATATTCTTAAAACAAAGACTTTGTTTTGTTTGTTTTTGGCGCGAAAGCCACCTCCCCCCCTCCCCAGTGGACCAGGGCCTCCTCATTCACGAGGTTTGTAGATCACGCACAACGACGCACCACAATCGGCAGAACTACTCTGGACGAGTGATCAACTCGTCACAGAGATCAGTACCTGATGACACAAACACTTCACAAAATACAAACGTCTATGCCAGCGGTGGGATTCGAACCCACAATCTCAGAGGACGAGCGGCCGCATACCTACGCCTTAGAGAGCGCGGACACTGGGACCGGCAAAACAAAGACTTTACTATACCTGTATTAATTCTTAGTGTTCATAATGGAGCGTACTTACCCGATGCAACGCAATCCTTCATCAGAAACAGGTAGTCATTCATGCTGCCAGAATTCTTTTAACGTTAATTCATTTTTATCCAAAACATGAAGTAAGGTAAAGGTAAAGGTAAACTTAACCCTAGAACAGACCACGAAGGTTGGGAGGGGGAGTAGATATTTAGCTGTACTTTTTCTTTAACCTCGGCGCTAGATGGGAGTGGGTGGTCGATGCCACGCCCCTGTCTCTTTATCCCGTGGTGTAAACCCGGTGCTCATTTTGTAGGAGGCTGGGTGGGCCCCAGGGCCGGTCTGGTCCGGTGAGAAAAATTTCGCCTCCCACCGGGATTCGATCCCCAGACCGACCAACCCGTATCGAGTCGCTATACCGACTGAGCTATTGTGGCCCATACAACAACACATTTAAGTAATTGACATTTCCCCATTTATACTCATGTACACGAGTTTTTGTCTTTCTCACGACCTTTCTCGTGAAAATCTTGTATAATTTTTACCCCTTTGGTGCATGCACATTTCCCCGAACACTTTCACTTCCTGCAATCAATCATCCAATCGTACTCAATACGTGGCCACATTTACAAATTATGAAACTCGTTATTCAGCGTTTCTCTTAAGTAAATTTTCGTATCTTTATATTCCAAATATATTCGCCATACTCCTCCCCCCCCTCCCCCCACCGCCCTTCGTTGTCCCATCTCGCTGGTTGTCAAGCCGCCGAATTGAAGTGCGACAGAAAACATAAAATACCTTTTTTTTGTGGGAATTTATAAGACGCTGTCAAAGACGGCATTGCAAAAACATAATGAAAATTAACCTCGCCGATCAAAGCAACAGTGATTACTTCAGACGCGGATGTTGTTTTTCGGAAATTTAAAGAAAATATTTTTTTTTCTCCAGAAATGCCAGTGTTAATGTGTAAAAACTTTATCGAACGGAATGAAGTTGAAATAACAGATGTGTGAGGAGGAGACAATGGAGCACAATTATCCACCGGAGCTCAAAGAATTTTCTTGGAATAAAGAATGTAGTTTCGTTTAACCTGATACCACAGTGACAACCAGTGCTTCAGTCGGCATTCACTTGTTATATTTAGAATATCTTCAATGCGATTCGAATATAACAAAATTATTAATCAGGAGTCGCAGCTGATGACAGCCGCTGGCGTTTTGGTATATTTGCTGTTTAAAATGTGGACTTGGTCGTAAATTAGACCTGCCTTTTCCTCGTGTGTGACACCATATAGTCTGGTAATGCCAGAGGATTTCATTATTATTTTTCACCTCCCTGTTGGCCAGCATCATCGAAGGTGAATTATCTGAGACTACACTAAATGTGCTGATGTTAAAGTGTAGTCTTCTGTATTTGTGCACGTTGTAGGATATAGTATTTCTAAGTATGAGGGCACACATTTCTCCGAAATGTCCTAACAAAATTATGATCCTACATGATACAAGAAACCGTAATTCTATGGATTGAACAGCTGTCTTCCTGAAATCATAAAAACGTTTCCCACATTCATATATATTTGGGAAATCTTGCATGCTGGTAACTGTAGTGAGATTTCCGTATGAGGGAAAACGGATTCTTTGATTCTGGCGAAATTTTCTTGCTAGTCGAATTATGGAAGATACAATAAGGATTATTTATAACTTTTTTTTACAAAAAAGAAACTACCCGTTGTGATCTTTCACCTCTATTTTCTTCTGCTTTCTCCGATTTTCCCATTTTGGAAGGCAGTGTACCTTCTGCCATGTACTGACAATCACACTGTGGTTGCTCACTTTGTTAAAACAGTTCCTTTTCTTAATAACTTTACCATTTCCAGTATTATGTCAGCTACTGTGTTTTATGTTCATATCGATATATTTAAAAATTTCAAATGTATTATACTTCGATACCTCGTGAAAGCTTTTTATTGTAATTTCGGCATGTAAAACGCACTGTAGTGCCCCGTAGAGAAAATTTTGTTTTATTGTATTTCATTTAATTATATATATTTCAAATATGGTGCTAGCATTTTAAGGGACGGATGTGTAATCTCCCAGTCGAACAAACAGGAAGGCCAGATCACCTGTCATTCACATAGCAACAGCAAACCAGTTGAAACCGCAGAAAACTATTGCTAGGTGAATATAGGAAATGCTGACTTAAGTTGAGATGTGTGGTGTAGCTCGCTAAAGTGGCAGTACGGGGTCTTTGTTGAACCTTTGTTAGCGGCAGATGTATGGGGAATGGAGAAAGAGTACAATTTACAATATATGTGCTTTACTGCTAATTATCTTGCCAGGTAAGCGTGATTAAGTT
>Ga0123354_10009863_pt1 | contig 14672 bp, 6 predicted proteins | sample TergutLab28metaG_2_FD_97872 | JGI IMG/M metagenome (GOLD analysis project Ga0123354, IMG submission 97872) | Labiotermes labralis P4 segment gut microbial communities from Petit-Saut dam, French Guiana - Lab288 P4 | ecosystem: Host-associated > Arthropoda: Insects > Digestive system > Gut ... | reverse complement strand
GGTATCCCCAAAGGAAAACGTCACACGGGCTTAAATCTGGTGACCGTGCCGGCCACTCCACGTCTCCCCTTAAAGAGATCAAACGCCTAGGGAACAACAACAAAGCCCCGATGTTCACCGGTCCAAACCATTATGGATGCTGAAAACGGTAGAGGCTAACCAACCGCATGACACTACCTCCACCTCTCTACCACCACTACAGCCCTCACAGTGCCCCTTCGAAAACTCGGAGATCTTTATGCCCCACTCTCTATTAGTCATTTCGTCTTAGCAATTCTTCGAATTTTTTTTTTTTTAACTGCTGCATTAAATGACTCCACTTTGGCTCCCGGTTCGTAAGTTCGCACGATCGCCATGTTAGTATCTTTATTGTGGAAACTGAAAAGTACGAAGGTGAAGTAGGTTCTAGGGGCACAATATTGTTGCGACTATAGGCTAATTGAAAATGTGTCAGTTGCACAACGGAATCTCTTGACAATGGAGCAACTTGTAACAACTCACTAGCAAGTAAAATGACTCTTCCATCTTCTGATAAACACATACACCACACTATATACATACGACGTTTCGAAAGCTACTGTTTTTTTCCTTGCTTCTGGAACAAAACAGTAGTTTTCGAAACGTCGTGCTATATATTGTAGTGTACGTGTTACAAGACAATGAAAAAAAGCTTATTTTCTTACTAGTTATGTGTTAGAATGTGTCAATTGGTTTGAAAGATTAAAATAACTTAGGCCTATACACCAGTTTAGTGAAAATATGATACTGAAATCCTATGTTTGATAAAATTTAATACACTAGGTACGTTGAGTTTGGCTCTGTATATCAACTTGGGAACTGGGTAACGTTTACAGTGTGCTGTTGACCTTCACATTACGCGCTGCATATTTTTAGATACTGCATGACAGAAAGCACGTAGGCAACTAGCAACAGCTAAACAGCAGCAATGTTAAGTCTCTCTGAAACCAATTTCCGCATGAGGTGGCATGATACGAGGACGTGGAGGCAGTTTATTTGCATTCATAAAATTAAGATCGATATCAGACGGAGATAAAGGCTCATCTTCATTCTATCCAAATTTGATGCTCTGGGAGAGGGAAATAGGAACTCACTGAATGAAAGAAAACCTGTCAATTTGGGTAAAGGTTATGCTGAAGATCACAGACACAAGAAGACAGGATTTAAAATGGTGGGTTTAGACATTATAACAACTTATGATATAAAATAAAGATTATGCCCTAAGTAGTAATATGAAAGAAGAGCTTAAATAATCTGTGCTCAGATAAACCAGTAACTTGTGCCATATTGACCTTTATAGCATCCATATACAGAGGAGCGTTGCAAAGATTTTTAAACTTTGTAACCTCTAGAAATTATTAGAGAAACTGAACTCATAATCTACCTGAAACAAATTCAGGCACTATACAATATGGTTAAACATTACTTTAAAACCTAAGAATAGGCGTATCATTTACGGTGTACCATCTCATCACACTATCATTTGAGACACTCACTTGGTCTTTCATGCCTCCATATCCGTAACAATAAAAGTTTGCTAGGAAACTTTACATTCTTTGAACCTTGCATCGTGATATATATCAGTGAAAAGGACCAACAAGATGCACATTTATCTCATTAATTTATTCAAAATAAATTTTCCTCTATATGTTTCGAACTAACAAGTTCATCATCAGGAGGTCATTCCTGTACATGCGGCATTCAGTATTTCTCATGTGTCTATTGGGTGTCTAGCCACTAACACGATACGATTGCCCAGTTCCAATCGTATCGTGTTAGTGGCTAGACACCCAATAGACGCATGAGAAGTACTGCATGCTGCATTTACGTACAGAAATGGCCTCCTGATGATGAACTTGTCAGTTCGAAACATATACAGGAAAATGTAACTGGAATAAATTAATGAGAAAAAAGTGCATCTTGTTTTTTTCACGTATATGTTTGCTAGGACATTTTATATTTTGGTCTTTCTGATTAGGATATCATGCAATCTGGTAGGCTGTTTCTGACATTTCGGAGGAACATTATGTCGGATCCTTCTTTCTAGCCTTTTAAGAGTTCCTGTACCCCCGTGAAGAATGCGTAACAGTGAATGTCTTTGTATCCATTAGAATATAGACGATAGGCGTTTTAAGACAAGTTTCTGTACGTATCGTCACAATTCGCTCTGCTTCAATTTGCTGGTTCAGCCCTGGGTTTGTTACTGACAAGATTATGTGGGAACGTCCGCTTTATAAGTTATTTACTTAAGACATTTTCCTGATGTGATATGCTAGAAGTGTTTCTAAATTTTAGACCTAATTAATTTCGATGATCCCAGATTCCCAATTACCGTCTTTGCAGAATAAGACATAAGCGGGTCTCGAACTTCCGGCGCTCGCGGTACGCTTGCGATGTTTACTGTATTTGCAATACAGCACTGGAATCAGTACATAACAGTAAACTTTATAACAAGGTTGCATGGAAACCTAAAGGAATGAGGCAGTTTGAAAGACCTAGACGTAGATGGGAGGATAATATTAAAATTCATCTTAAATGAATGGGATAGGAGGACCTGGATTGGGTCTCTCTGACTTGGGTTAGAGAAGAGTGGGAGGCTGTTGAAAACGCGTTTATGAACCTTCGGTTTCCGTAATATGCGAGGAAAATATTGACTAGCAGAGGATTTATTTGTTTTTTTAAAGAGGGAATCTGCTGCTTGAATTAGTTTCAAACTGTAACAGCATGATTTGAGAGAAAACGGTACTGAATATTCACGGACGTGGCCAACAAAAATAAGATGGAATTTATGTAATCGGTTGCAGATATCGGTCATTTAAGAGCTGGGTTTTCCACTGCGTCTAATATTCACTTTTTTGTTTTCTGGATTATGACGCCACGTAGTCTGTTTTTTTTTTTTGAAAATGTTTATTGCTTTGAAGTTTGTAGTACAGAGATACACCTGGATACAAGAATAACAAAATGTTCCCAATTCACCATTTTACATGAGTTATGTCTCGTCTTGCAGGTGATATGAAGGGTTTTGTCGTGTTAGGTGTTTATAGGTCGACGGCGAAAAAGCAGAACAAGGAAAAAACACTGCTATGACGTAGTCTGTTAGGCGGATACCAACTGTGCGGAGAAGAGGGGAGCAGTACATGGCCACGAAACATTGGTAATTCCCTACCGAACTAGACAGTGCCAAAAACAACAAGACCACAATTCGCAGCACATATTTATTCTGTTTGTAGTGTCACTTGACAATTTGCCGTAAGCGTAATTCCTCTCACAGATCAATCTTATTAACAAGCTCTAATGTATATTAGCAGCCCTTTTAACTGAGTCGATACTGCTTAATGTTTACTGATAAGGGTACAAGTTAAAGTGGTCCCTGTGCACGGCTTGGAGACATATGGTGGAATGGAGGCATAGCTCCACACCTTTTAATACAGGTTCTAAGTAGAGGTAAGCGATTAGTTTCATGTCTCGGTCGCTTTACCCGCGGGGAAATAGCCCCATTGTAGCCAGTGAATTGGTGGACTGATTGGCAGGGTGGGCCCCATAGCATATCTGAGCGGCTTCGAAAAGAGGAAAATCTGTTGCGCTTGCCGTGAATCAAATCGCGAATCCACGATGGATCATTCCGTTGATCATTCGCTACATCGACTACGCGGACAGAGTTTTTGCCAAGGACAGGGACTGACGCAATTTGAACAAAATTACACAAGGTTGAAGTTCATATTTTGTAATATTACGAGGGCCTACAAATCAAGGAGGACTTGTTGGGCAGGATATGGAGGTAACAATAGACACAAAAATATTAATCGGAGAACGTAACAATAAGAGAGACGTAGGATTAGCTGCGGGGATATGATTAAGATTGATTTGATTAACCGGATGATGTAGAAATGGACTGGACTAATCTAGCTCAATATAGAGCAAAGTGACACACTGCTGTAAAAATCTCTGATTGAATTTGGCAGTGAAGTCTGTTTCAAATGGTAAGAAATGAGTTTATGAATGAGAAAAAAACTGCGTGAAACTGAAAAGACATTTTAGTGTAAGTATATCAAAATATTTTACGAAACTTTCATGTATATATATACTATTTCGACTTTCCTGCCACAGGCTCTCTTACTTGTCGATGTAAACGCATATTATCAAAAGGTGCCCATGTATTTATCCGTGAAAGTAAGACAGTACGTTTATTTGTTTTTTTATTTATCTTTAATTTAAAGACTTTCAGTGTTTTGAACTTTATATATATATTTGACTGCCTAATAATATTACATTGCCTTTATTAACCACGAAGTTCTTAGTTCTACAATTTTCATAATTTTCTTCATTACTCCTCAAACACCTTTCGAAAAAGTCCTAAGGGTTACCCAGTCCTAGAACATCTTTGTCCTGAAAACGAAGGATTTACGATCCTTCGAAATGTCAGTAACCATTTAATAGCTGAGACAGCGACACTTCCCAGGAGACTTGAATGTTTAGCCATGCTGCTCTGAGAACTTCAAGCCTCTCACATTTATGGTATATAAAGTTGTATTGTTTCCTGACTGCCCCATGTTCTGTAGTTTAAATACCGTCTGATTTTATTCGTAATGTACGATTTCGTTTGTTGGGAGGCTGTAGTAGAGGAGGGTGGCCCGGGATAGCGCAGTCGGAATAGCGACTCGCTACGGGCTGGAAGGTCTAGGGATCGAATCTTGGCGGGGGCGAGATTATCCTCAACCGTCCAGACCGGTCCTGGGGCCCATCCTGTCTCCTAAAAAAGGGGTACCGGATCTTTCGCGATGGTAAAGCGGCCGGGGTCTGGAGTTGACCACCCACCTCCATCCAGCGCAGAGGTTAAAGAAAGATTAGAGCTATATCTCTACTCTCCCTCTGTGCCTTCGTGGACTTATGTAGAATAAATTTTACCTTTAGTAAAGGATGTGTTGGAATTCGGGGTACCTTTAACGTGTCGTAATAATCGTTTATTTTTCAGATAGATAGGTTTTGGGTTCTACGCCGTGAACCTTAATATTTTTTCCGCTGCGAAACAAACTTGCTCGGGCCTAGGCCGCCTAATTATTGAGATTCTGAGATCACACACAAAGCACACTCAGTCGGACTCCTCTGGAAGAGGTATCGGCCCATCGCAAAGACCTATATCTGACAACACACAAAATTCGCAACAGACAGACGCCCATGCACCGGCGGGATTCGAACCTGCAATCTAAGAAAGCGAGCGGCCGCAGACGTATGCCTTAGAACGCACTGTTACCAGAATCGGCGTGTTCAACAGTTACAATCTTAAACTCTCTACTAAATTGACGACATGAGACTAAATTTGTGTTTTTTTCAATGGATCATAAATACTTGGGAATTTACAAACGTAATGTTGTGTATTAAAGAACCATAGAATGTCTGAAAATAATTAAGAGTAACAGGATTTAGAAACTTTTTTTTCCAAGTTTGTGTCGACTATTGTTACAGTGATTTACAAGGCTTCATTCTGTTATGCGAGTTCAATAAATAAAACCATCAGAACACAGCCGAACATCCACAGACTACAGTCACCGGCTGTCTCACTATTTGACCCAGTAGAAATCTACTGCCAGCAAACTGTTGAGATGTGTTTGATTTCAGACTCAGGCGAAGTTGTTTTGCAATATAATGTTTTTGATTTGCTGTGAGAAGCTTACGGAAAGGCAGCAACTACAGGAAACGCCTTGGGAGGATTCAGAGTAACTGGACTTTTGTCAGCACGTCGACAGTTCTTCACTGTATGCGATTTTGCACCACGAGAAGTGCTGAGGGTGTCTGAAAATCCCGATTGAGAAGACATCGCAGAAGATGACACTGAAGAATGTACTGTACAGTCAAAGAAACTGATATGGTGATGCATAATTCATACTCTTCTCTGCTAGCAGTCCCTCTTGAAAAAATAAACTCCTTTTTCAAAAGGCGCAAGTATTATTAAACAACACTAGGCAGCAGTCCAAAGTACTTTTATACTGAACAATGCGTAAAGTAATATAAAGTCGTTGCTGTTTGCAAAATAAATGCGTAAGCTGCTGTTCCTCTGTGCAGCGAATCGTATCTAACCTCAGCAGTAGAAAATGAGTGGTTGATTTCATATTCTGGTCACTTTACCTCAGAAAACCTCTGGGTGTTTTCTTTGCCCCCTGCTGGAAATAAGAACCACGATTCCTCGGACTTCAATCCCGTAAATTAGTCGCTACACAAACTGCACTATACCTGCTCCATTGGGTCACACCAGTAACCCAAAGAATGCTAAAGACAACTGAGTAGCCAAACAAACAACCACAACTGTCACGAATATTGTTGTCTTGAAGGAAAGGGTTCAAAAATCACAGGTACATAACATGGCACTCTGCACTAGCGAGCCTGACAACTCTGCCGCAGTACAAGAAGGAGATTGGTTTTGTTTTGCCTGTAAGGAAAACGTGGTTTCGGATATGATCCATTTCACCAGGTGTAAGAAGTATGATGTCAGCACAATGCAAGAAATTTGTCTGAAAATTGTATTGAGTTCGTTAAAGCTTCCATGCATCCCTACCTTCTTATTCAAGTTTGTTACTCACAAAAGACAATCATGCTTATGTTTGCTTTTAACGCACTTTAAATTCATGCTTAACTTCAAAGTAGAATAAAGCTTCTTGTGCCTTATTTATCTTACTTTTAAGCACACGCTGTGACTTTGGAACTGCCAGTACGGTTTAGAACCCGGTTGTCCAAGTCATGTGTTGTCGATACACTTAGAGGAATGTTTATCACATCAATTAAGTCCATTTTAACGAAATACAAAAAATGTCAATTATTCAGACATACACACAAACTAACCGATGAGTAATTTACTCACGCGTAAACGCCGTTAACCTTCTGGTATAAAATCAAACATGCTTAATAGATCGATCTCAGCAACTCTCATGTCTGTTAAAATTCTACTTAAATATCTTCGAGTTTAACCCTGATGATCTTTCTGCTAATGGTTAAAGGTCCACTTGATTTCTGACAATTAGGACTTGAGATGGGTGGGGCATGTAGCTCGCAAGGGAAGCAGGTAAATAAATGCAGGCCTTTGTGGCGATGCCTGAAGGAAAGTATTCCTTTAAAGACCTACTCGTATTTGGAAATTTTACTAAAATAGAACTTAAAGAAATAGAATGTGACAGCTTGGACTGAATTAATCTGGCTTAGGACAGGGAGAAAGGGCGGGGCCTTATCGTTGATGAAATTTGGTTTACATAATATGCGGTGATTTCCTGACAAGTTAAGGAACGCTTAGCCTCTCAGGAGCGACACCGCTCCGTTGAGTCAGTTATTTAAGAAATATATTTTAAACAACAACGATAATAAATGTGTATAGAAATTCGAAGTGTGTACATCAATACGTCTTTATCTAGAGTCTAATATTTGATGATTTGTATGATTCACTGTATATGTGAGCTTTAGCAGGACCTAGTTTATTTATGCAGAAAGACTGCATCTCAGCACCTCGTTACACATTAAAACCTATTAGTAGAACAGAGTTTTAGAGTAAGAAATATTTTCTTGGTAATTTGGTAGTTCTCAGTTAACTAAATAACAAAAGGAAACAAAGAGAACTTGTGTACCGTCAAACACAACTTTCAACATTATAAAACTTTTGTTTACATGAACTCTAGCGACACATGTTTCGACAAAACGATAGCTGCTATTCTCACGCTGCAGGTTAACCCAGCCGCACATTAAAATTTCAGTTCATGTACCATAAAGTCAGCACGTGTTTCCTGACATTTTAGCACAGGCTGTACAGGATACAATTCGATGACTGCAATATTAGAAGGTGTTGCAGAATTTAGTGATGAGTAAAGGAAATTCTGTAATTTCTGATGCCATCCTTGCTGAAGAGTCTGCATTGTCTGAGAAGCGAGGTGTCATGAGTGTAAAATCATCTACAAGGGAAGTGACAGTAATCGTACCACAGTGAGTGAATTGTGTCAACGTTGCTTCCAAGTTTCACTGCTTCTTTTTATTTGTATTACTTAAATTACGTAATGAAATTCAAACGTAAGTAAAATTATAAACATTCTGGAAAGCTGAAAAGCGTATCTGAATCATAGACGAAGTAAAGGTTTAAATATGTATTGTTGCATGACATGCTGCCACAACACCAAGCTAATATAAGGAAATTAATCAGTGAGTGTTTTTAAAATGTGAGTTTAGCAAGGAAAAGTGTAGCTCCCTGAATATGATCTTAGGATCGAAACATGTTGGAGCGATTTTAAATGTTTTAATGTAAATTTTTATGTATGTGCATTAGTTGGTGTGCTAATTAAATGACTCTACGAAATTCACGGTGCAACGATAAAGATGTATATATATATATATATATATATATATATATATATATTAGACGTGTTCGCAAAGTTACGAAAGTCGATTATTAAATTTGTCATATTAGCTATCAAACTTCAGAAACACATACTGGCTCTTTGAAAATGTATTTTCATCAATATCTCCCCCCTACAGTACGAAGGACTGTTCCGAACAGGCTTTGTTTCTTGTCACAGTGGACGGGAATAACGCTTCGAAATTCGGAAGTCCCATTTTTAAGACTGTCAAGTCCTAATACACCCTATTATGTGAAAGGAGTATCAGACACAAACTACATATTTCACCTCTGCTCCACTTCCAAACACTTTAAGATCGGTAAGGCTAGAATGTGAGCATATCAAGAAACAACTTTGACACACATAATGTAAATTTTTCTGTCATTCTCAGGTTTAAGCTCCCACAGGGACCAGGACACCCAGCAAGGCCGAATAGATAAAGACAGCAGCAGTGCAGAAGTAAAACCACGGATTAAATGGGTTAATGTCATCGGCATCACAGCAATACATCTATTAGCAGTATACACCTTGTACGCATACTCGCTTCAAATAAAATGGCAGATGTATCCATTTGGTAAGTCTGATCGTCATCGTTACCATAAGATTTACGTCTATACATGTGTATAAGAACTGACGGCGATAGAAATAATTGTGACAATTAAGTTGGAACTTACAACGCTTCTGACCATGAAGCGAGGGAGAGGCATACCCACCATTGCATACGGTGCCGGTCTTAGCTATCAGCATAACCCTCTCCTGTCTGCAGACTTATTCCACCGTGTTTCCCCCCCTAGCATGGTTGCTAGACAGAAAGAATAGGATTTATAAGCTCATGACGCAATTTATATTAACCGTTGTTTATTATTGGCAACCTTAAAGCATAAATCGATTGCTACGGCTTCAGCAAGTAACAAGAATTTAGTGTAAATGGCACAAAAGTTAAGTGAAATTATACGCGTGTGTTTTGAGAATTTGAATTGAATGATGAATAAGAATACTTCCATGATGGCTTGTAGTACACCAACTTGACGTATGTCAGTTAAAGATGTATAATTTATGGTAAACAAACAGTTTCATCTTAATGACGATCTTTATGGAAGCCACCCCATCGTTTTTACTGTTCAACAAACCACATTTGTCCAGTATGCACAAGTTTGTTTAATCAATTAAATTGCCCTAAATTTTATGCTGCATATTTCGGCCTGTGCTTAGGCCATCCTTATGCGTGTCAACACATTCACTGCCACAGTGACACCCGAATTTTCTACAGATAAACATCGTTTTGTCACCACCTTGTAAGTATGGTACGCCAACATATTTTAATACAGTGTCGTTATGAAAGCATAACTGTAGAAGGCTTCTTATTTTGTTAATTTATTTCTATTAGTTTTTTTTCTTATGGCGCTGCAGCCCAACGCGGGCCATGGCCTCCTCATTCTTGAGGTTTCTAGATCACACACAACGACGCGTCACAGTCGGTAGGACTCCTCTGGACGCGTGATCAGCGCGTGGCAAAGACCTCTATCCGACAACACACAACACTCACAACAGACAGATATCCATGCCTCCGGTGAGGTTCGAACCCACAATCTCAGCAGGCGAGCGGCCGTAGACCTACGCCTTAGACCGCACAGCCACTGGGACCGGCAAATTTATCATGTTAGAGGAATCTTATTCTGGTCTGTAATTTATAAACTCGGTTTTAAAAAATACTCTGCGTTGATGCCATATCATGCTACATGATTTAAAACGCATGCAGTTAAAAGGGGAATGATAAAACGATCTTGTGCTACGACAAAACAAAGAGCTAAAAAAAAGTTGTTGTATATACATTTTAATTAGTGACAGCGGTTTTATACTTTTTACATTATATATTTTGATGGCTTTTTAATACTAGAGAAACAGTGCATGTAAGAAAGGGTGGCTTTAGTTTCTGTTGTATCTTCCTCTGTATGTTCTTGTGTTGACATGCTTGTGGATAGCCAAAGTACATGCCGCAATATGTAAAATACGTGTGAGGGGAATTTAATTGGTTAAATAAACTTGTGTTGTGTTAGACCGAAAAAGTGTGGTTTGTTTAAGGAATTTCATTGTATCAGTACAATTGGTTTCAAGAAAATACTTTCTTGTCATATATAATACGTAGCTATTACATAAAAGTAATCAACGAAGACACTTTTACGAGGATTCTGTAGTTCATCTATCCATGTGGCTTTTATTTACAATATAATTTTGTACAATTACACATGCTCTTTGGTTTTCTAAGAAAGCTTCTTAAGGGTTAATAATGTAATATTTATTAACGATTTGCCAATATTGGTTTTTTTCATTTTAGACCTATTATCTTAAAATGTACATACATAAGTATTTGAAATATTTGAATTATGGTAATTAAATTGCTATTCATTCGCTTGCTGGTATCCGAGGAGTTGTCCTGTATTCCTTCATTATCACAAATGATAAGAATTATTTGCACTCACTTTGTTTTATCCACAATACTCTTAAAATAATTAGTCGTTGCTTGTTCCTTGTCAGCCCTCACCATAAACGCAACAACAGACATACCAAATTTAATTCCAAAAGGTTTGTTTCTGAGGATTTTTGAAACTTTGTTAGGCGCACTCACAAAATTGCGAAAGACAACTATTAGTTTCGTTATATCTGTCCGTTTATCCGCAAGGGTCAAGTCGTTTTACGTTGGACGCAATTTAACGAAATCTGATATTTAGTATTTTTCGAAAATCTATTGAGAAAATTCATGTTTTATTAAAATCGGACAAGAATAAAGGGTACTTTACATGAACACTTATATTCATTTCTGATCATATCTAGCTCATTTTTCTTAAATGATTAATGTCTCAGACAACGTTGTAGAGAAAATTAAAACACACTTTTCTGTGCTACAACCCCCCCCCTCCAAAATCGTGCCTTGTGAGATAATGTGGAAAATACAGTACAGCCGGAGAGGCCACAATTGACAAATGGCACCTGCGCTTTTCACGCTGGGTACCTAATGCTCCACACTTTCAGAATATATGATACATATTGCTTTTCTAATGTAACAATGGTTGTACGAACGCGCCTGAATGTTACGTTATACGTACATTGCGTGTTTTTATATATATATATATATATATATATATATAATAAAACAGGTTTTATTATAAAATAAGAACGTATCAAAGAACATAACTATTTTTGACTTATTAATCTTTTATCAAGCGGTAGCAGAGTGGTTAAGGTGCTGCGCCACAAATCGGAAGGTCGCTGGTTCGATCTCAGCTGGTGTCAGTGGATTTTTCATTGCCATAAAATCCTTCCGATCGCACTATGGCCCTGGGGTCGACTCAGCCTCTAATAGAAATGAATACCAAGAGTATTTCCTGGTGGTAAAGGCGGCCGGTGTGTAAGGCTGCCAGCCTTACCACCAACCTGTGCCGTTGTCACGAAATCTGGGAACCTTAACTTGCTGGAACCCTCTGGGCCACACCGGGCCTGTAACGGGACTGCTTTACCTTTTTTTTTCTTAAATCTTTTATCAAATTAAATGTAGTCGATAGCCTTGCAAAGGGAAGGTGTAATGTCGAGCAACAAAAAGAAATATTTGCAGTCACACAGTCCTAAAATCACGCGCTAACAGCCATGTCCAACAAAGCTCCAGATCCTAAATAAAAAAAATTAGGCCTAATTCCACAAAGAGGGAGTGAAAATTGCAACATATTGGTGTGGAGTGACCAGTATATTAATCACAATATAAGAAGAAATAACGTGAATATAATACACTGTATCTGTAACTGTAATAGTTTCAAGGTGTGTGTACAAAAATGTCACGAACGAAAACAGTAATACAAAATAAATGATAACGCTACGAATGGAAGGGATTGTAGTGCCTGGAACAACGATTTCTCAAATGAAACGAACCTACGTGTAGCAGCAGAATAACGGAAAATGTCAAAAAGGAAAAACCAGCAACAAATTATTTTTATAGTTTTATAAATATAATAAAGTGACGAAAAATAATAGACCGTAATAATGTAATAAAAAAGAGCAACTGCTCATATCGCAATGGGCGAATGAATAATACTATAATTATACAATTTTAAATATTTTAAACATTACTATACACGTAATTTAATGTAACAATACAGGATCAATGCTGGAAAATTATTGATACATGTGCTTTTGATGCTGGTGGATGGTTTCTTGTCGAATATGGAAAAGAGCAATAAATAGCTTGATGGTGTAATTTTACAAAATTATATTACTTTACGGGGAGTAACATCAAATCACTAGACACAGCACTCTTATCTTCATTACATTTGCCGTTATATGCTTTGCAGCCACTACACCTTGTGAGCTGTCAGGTGTTAACCTTTTAAAATTTGTGTTCCGAATGACGACCTTGAATAGGCAGCAAACCGGAATTTCTTGAACCGTGTTCACCACTGTAGCCGGATTGCAATTTAAATTTGTAGCTATAAAAAGCCATCAGCACTAGAGAGTCTGCGGCGAGGTTTGAATATTCTGGCGAGGAATCTCGTCTATGTTTTGGATGTAAATACGCTTGCACAGGACAAGTTATTCAGTCTAGATCTCTTTGCAAACGTACCAAATTACTTCGTAGGTGCAAAAACGAATTTTCACATCGTTCATACATCTTTTTCCCTATATAATGCCGGTAGATAGGTAAAGCAGTCCCGTTACCGGCCTGGAGCGGCCCAGAGGATTCCAGGAAGTGAAGGTTCCCAGATTTCATGACAACGGCACAGGATGGTGGTAAGGTTGTCAGCCTTACGTACCGGCCGTCTTTACCCCCCAGGAAACGTTCCTGGTACTCATTTCTGTTAGAGGCTGAGTCGATCCCAGGGCCATAGTGCGATCGGAAGGATTTTATGTCAATTGAAAAATTCCAATGACATCAGCTGGGATCGAGCCAGTGGCCTTCCGATTTGTAGCACTGTGCTACCGCGGTCCCCATAATTCCGACATTATTAAATTTATTCGTAAAGGGTTTTGATAGCAAAGTATGTAAAAAGTGCAAGGAGAACATCGACCCTTGTCGTTACGTGGTGCCATCTCGGGTTGCAAGTGACGGAATCGTTTCTCTAGGGTAAGGTAAGAGGGAATATGATGAATCACGTGCCGACGTTATGTACGGAAATTTGGCCAAAAAATCACTCAGCATTCGAAAAAAATCTTATCTTTCTACGAATTCACAAAACGGTTCGGTATAAAAAAAAGGATTAGCAAGACTCGATAAAGTGCAAGGAGATAAGAGTCACTGAACACAAATTGTCAGATTGTAAATAATATACACGTGTTAGCTACGTCAGCTATAAAATTGCCAAGTCGGATTTGTGAGTCTAGAGGAAGTAACATCGGCGAGAAAAATATTACATCAGCTAACAGCTCTATGTTCTTCTGTGGAGACAGGAATGTATATCATCCGGCAGGGACAATGGAACCAAAAGCAGATCAGTAAGATTCATGAAAAAATACCACAGATGTTCGAAATTCAAACAGCCTGGGTGTGTAAATGTTGTTTCACAAAACAGCATGTAAAAATGGACGATATATAACGAAAGTTCTTATGATATACTCTAAAGTACGCTGGATTGGAATGTTGCGTGGAATATATTAAGATATTTCAATACAAATGTGGAGAAAGGAGGAAAGTTGTAATTCTTAAACTAATAATCAGAGGTAATATGGAATTAGCAGCGAAAGTTGGGTTATAGCCGTAAACTTAATAATTACATGTGCTTGAGGATCTGATGTCACTCAGCGGTTCAAGAAATACTCCGTCTTTTAAGGAACCTGAAATGAGGCCTCCAGAAATAAGTAAAATTACAAAACAGAATAACTCGATTTGTCTTTAGACACAAAAAAATGGGTTTCGAATAACAAGACGTAAAAACAGTTCAACCGCAGGCGCTGTTTACTGTAATGTATTAATTTTTTTTAAAAGAAGATGAATCCTTCGATTTACGTAAATATATCTGTGGGCTGCGTCTCACCCGGTGTTAAGAAGGTCATTTTACATGCATGATGAACTCTGTTTTGAAAACATCCACATCAGTGATTATGCATTTTTTGAGATGGAAACAATAACGCCATTAACTAAACTAAGGCTTGACGTTTTGTATGAGAACACACCTTCGTAGAATCTTAGTAACTGACCAACTTAACGCACAAATTCTTTTTTATTATAAGTTTATTATTTTCCTCTACACGTTTCGAGCACTATTGTGCACATCATCAGGATGTCAAAATTATATTATACAGCAT
>Ga0123354_10009861_pt1 | contig 14674 bp, 6 predicted proteins | sample TergutLab28metaG_2_FD_97872 | JGI IMG/M metagenome (GOLD analysis project Ga0123354, IMG submission 97872) | Labiotermes labralis P4 segment gut microbial communities from Petit-Saut dam, French Guiana - Lab288 P4 | ecosystem: Host-associated > Arthropoda: Insects > Digestive system > Gut ... | reverse complement strand
CGTATTGTGGGCGATAAGGGCGGGGGTTGTTTTTTTTTCCTTTCTTTTTTTTTAGAAATAATATTTTAATCCGCCGAGTTAATTAATTAATTAATTAATTAGTTGCTCGGGGGGGCGGGGGGGGGGGGGGGGGGGGGGGGTGAAACGCAAACTGGCGGGCGAGGTTTCTATAACGGACTTCAACAAAATTACTCTTACAAAATTTAGGCGAGTCGTCGGAGAAAGAGGCAGAGACGGCAGAGCGTTTTTAAAAACGGGATCTAGAAAGTGTGTGTAGGTGTGAACTGAATTTCAGATACACAGTACAGGATTCTATGGAAGGAATTTGTGAAATTTGGGACTTCCTTACAGCAGTAAATCGCCTGATAGCATATAATGTTTTAAAGAACTACTTTGTGTCGCTGAATTAGTTATCTGTCTCCAGAACAAAAACTTCGAATCGTCTTAATTACACCGCAGAGATGTAGAGCGAATTTTCCTAGCTCAAGGGGTGTGAAGGATTTAACACTACATCCCCGGGGCCTACTATATTCTGTAGGGGGGGGGGTCCTTCAAATTCTGGTTTCCCCTTCTAAACGAGCGAAACAGGTGTCCTTACTAGAAATGGTATAAATAATTCTGTTCTATCATGCGCCATGTTGCCATTCAAAAGGGGAGGTTCTACAGGGGGCGATACAGATGGTAGGGGAGAAAGTTTAATCATGTTACATGTGAGAGGGGAATGAGGGGGGAAGGGGTTAATGACACCGGAGTTAGACGTTAATGAAATACAGACGCAAGAATCAATCCTAAGAATATCCTACAGCTGTCCTGTTATTTTGTACAGGATCACTCAGTATCGGGTTGCCTCACAATGTTAGAGGCCAGTTGAAATGTGATGGCACACGCACAGAAAACCAGATTTCGTCTTTTGGCGAAACGGATGAGTCCATTTAAATCGGCGGGGTCGTCAGTTCAGTCGACTACTGGCAGCCGAGGTGTGAGAATCAGCGGAAGTAATGCTGGATACACCATACAGGTAGTGTGAAGGGTACTGGCTACCCACTTCATTCGCCAGTTTCCCCCGTCACCCCCCCCCCTCCCGTGCGTCTACGTGCTCCATCACATTTCAACTGGAGTCTACCAAGCAGTGGGCAGCAAAGGTATGACACCCCTGTCCACAACATAAAGGTGTATAATAGGGTTACAGGCAGAGCTCCACTTAAACTTAATCGCAATGAATGGACGACTGGGCATGATTATTGGTATCAGATACGTGTTGCGGTCATTTGGGCTATGACACCGTGCTGTCTGGTAGGCAAGTACCAACATATCGGAGCAATACTGTCTCCATGACCTGTGTTCAACGTATTGGGTTATTTCAAGGCCGAATCAAAGGTGCTCATATCACAATCATACACAGGCGGATGAACTGGGAGGGACTTGTAAGGAAGCGCTCCTGTACTAATTGAGGCACTATCCCGAAATTTGTGTGGATGCACTGAGTGAGACCACGAAGAAATGGAGTAAGGTAACCAACGACCCAGGACAGATCCCGACCAGCTATCTACCGAACAGACACAAATGCCGGCGCTACAACCGAGTCCCGCCAGTGCAATGCACCGAAAACTCAACAGGAAGCGTCTTCTTCATTTGTCATGTAACCTTTCACACCTCCATGCTCTACTCATCCATCATCCATTTTATATTCGCCTTATTCTTCTCTCCTTTCCTTTCCATCCCTCTTCTTCACGTTCGAGCAGTTTAGTTAAATATCCCACAAAACATAATGTAAGCACACAAGCAAAATTACAGCAAATAAGATAAATTAATTATCTTCATCGTTGCACCGTGCATTTCGTAGTCATTTAATTAGCACACCAACTAATGCACATATATAAAATTTTTTTACATCAAAACATTTAAAATCGCTCCAACATGTTTCGATCCCAAGATCATCTTCAGGGAGCTACACTGTTCCTGGTTAAAGTCACATTTTTAAAAACACTCACTGATTAATTTCCTTATATTAACTGGGTGCTGTGGCAGCATGTCGTATTGTGTAAGTCGTACGCTGTTGAGAATGCACCTGACTATGGGTGTGTGTCGTGTGTTATGTTGCGTGAGACTCACGCTTCATAACACACGATGCACACCCATAGTCAGGCGCATTCTCAGTACCGCACAACTTACACAATATGACATGCTGCCACAGCACCAAGTTAATATAAAGAAATGTATCAGTGTGTGTTTTTAAAAAATGTGACTTTAGCAAGGAATAGTGTAGCTCCCTGAAGATGATCTTAGGATCGAAACATGTTGGAGCGATTTTAAATGTTTCAATGTAAAAAATTTTATATATGTGCATTAGTTGGTGTACTAATTAAATAAAATTAATGATAAAGGACCTAACAAATTGCAGATAATTAAGAGCGTAAATGTGCAATTAAATAACTGTGCAAGAACACAAGTGGCCAAAGAGGAATAGTTTTATCACGATGTCAGAATGGTCACAGACACGCTGGCATAGCTTACGTTTAAATACAAGGTACAGGGACGCAGAGGTGCAGGCAAACCACTTACATTAAAATTGCAATGAACTAAGAAATGGCCGAGTCTGGGCCACGAGTAGAAGAAGAAAGAGAAATTACGTCACCGATAAACAAAAACGAAAACACTAGCAAACTAGCACATGCACTTGCTATTATATATACTGTATACAAGTGAGGAACTGTTACCCAGTGATGCAACGAGGCCGAATGACACCTAACGCCATCTTCCGGACTCTAAAGGTACAACCGCTGCGAGCGCATACAAAATCAAACCGGCTCCCGCACAGTGCATGAGACTACGCACAGCTGCGCCACTGCCTTGAAGTGGCGCAGCTGTGCGATTCGACGCGATATCTTACATCGCGCCTCCCCCACACCCCTACTGCAAATGATCCAAAACTGTTTTAACACACACATCGTCGCTCACTATACAATTTTTAAAAATACGACAAATGACAGTACCTCATCATGTATGTATACTGCGTGCCCTGACCACCAGAGTTCACTGTGGACTCACCTGCAACAATAGAAAATAACAGTCATTATCGCACTATACGAATCGCGGGTAGTGCACCTATACAGTGGAATATAATGATGATAGTGATAATAGTGTCCGGCGCATATAACAGCATAATATCGCTCAGAAACATGACGACGACACTGAACCAAACACTGACGATGATGCCTGCTGGTGTCACCAGCAGGCAGCATCGTCGGTGCATTACACAACAAGTTGTAAACACAGTCTAGTGCTCCTGAGGATGGGCGAAATTATCGCCCGAAACATGTCGAGCTGATTGAAATTATCAATAAAATTTGTTATTGTTGCATCTAGTTGGCTGTTTATATTACTCTATCAGTGATGCACGGTCCCACAAACATTAAATTAACGTACTGTCGATTACCTGTGATATACGTATACCAACTAATTGTGCAGTCACTAATAACAATTTGTTATTGCCTTACATTTTTCCTACATGTTTCGGCCCGAGAAGGCAACCATCAGGGAGCACTTATTTACAAATGAATACAAGTATGTAAAAATTTCGTCAAAGATGTGCAAAAATAAAATCAATTTACAGCACCACGTGATCAAAACATTGCTGAAATGTATAATATATAAATTATTATAGCTCTTACTTTTTTTTTTACATTTACTGCATTTCTTTTACATATCTTTGTAAAACTCTACTAAGGATGCAAACAATTGTCTATATGCATGGTGACACCTGCCCTCAAAACTAATTATAGCTGTGTTCTTCGTACTGATGTAACACTACGTTATTTAGAGTTATTTAAAGTGCACAAAGTTGGAATACATATCATATAGCATTTGGTTCCACACTCATTATATTTCTCTCACATCCACGTTAATATCATTGTTCCATCATATACACAGAATGCGTGAAAAAACACGAATATTTATTTTAAAAAACCTCAGAGCCAATTGGCGATACAACCATACACACAGTTCTACTTCTTATATCTCAAAGCAGTCCACCAGCAGCCGTTAAATTACAAAGAAACGCCAATCCATGCACTCCACTCAATCCAGAATGTGGCTAGATGCATCTCGCAAATCACGAGATCATTAAGCACCTTCATCACAATGCCCATTCCCGCAGCCTAAAACAAAGAGGCCATCAATTTTACGTTCTACATTCTCCGTAACATGATGTCATTTCCGGGTTTAAAAGCATCAGTTCCCTGATCCCGCGCTGGTGGAAGGACCGGCTGGTGATTGTCTTGGCTAACACTAGAAGAAAACACTTTCGTGTTTAAGGTGGGTGTCGATTGTTTGTTTGTGATTCATCTAACGACTGTGTCGGTAGCTCAGGGTGTAACGTGATCGGCAAATAATAAATTAGGAAGAATGAGAAAGGGAATGTATGTGGCATACTTTAAGGGACTAAGCCGGGATGTTTCCAGGAACTGAGGACAACCACGATAAACCGCCAGGCACGACGGCGTATCTGCAGCTGATTTCTTTACGAGACACGTAAACGACAGGCGATTACAAGCACACTACTAACTGACAGTCCGCCGTGCGGCACCGTACACATCACCCACGCAGTGGCTCTCAAGACCACCACCCACCCAAAAACTCGGTGCAGAAAACCATATGCTACAACTCAACATCTAATGCTCCTGATGATGGGCGTATGTACCCGAAACATGTAGAGCTAAGGAGACTTCAATAAATTACACTGTTGCATCAAGTTGGCATTTCACTTTATTTCATGATGAAGATGCACGGTCAAACAACCCTAAAAAATCCTCTGTCTACGCCAGTAAATACAAAATCCCGTACTTTACAAAAATACAAAACCACAAGCAAAAATCAAAATTTAGTTGGGTTGCTGAGGTTTCAGGGCGTGAAGGAGTGAACGTTCTGTCCAAACGAACTCAGAAAGTGCTACACAACCTCTCACCAGAAAGGGGAACAAATCTAGATCCCGAAACGATAAAGTACCAACACCATAAAGGTGAAGGTACGTACTTATCCCTGCTCAGGCCATGCATCATATACGGAAAGCGGAGGTACAGCTCCACTCATTCTTAACCTCGGCACTAGAAGTAAGGTGAATGGTCCAAATCAGACCTCGACCCTTTATCACCGGAGGTTCAGAAAAAAAGCGTTCTTAAAAAAATTTTGGGACACGCAATGGATGATCTTGGCTAACGACAAGGGCCAGTTGGCAGGTTCTGTGAAGATTGTAATGAATCGTATAATATAAAACGACAAAATAAACTTTTTCAAAATTAATGTTTTAAATTTTACGATGACTTCTGCGTGATTCGAACCCGAGGGCTCATCTTCAGGAAGAATGTTTTACCTGCTGGTATAATTATACCATACCGGTACGTACAACCGTCTTCCTATAGATGAACCCTCGGGCTCGAACCACGCAGAAGACACCGTAAAAATTAAAATATTAATTAAACAAAGGTGCATTTTGTTGCTTTAGTAACACCATTACGTATACCAAAGGTAAAGGTAAAGCAGTCCCGTTACCGGCCTGGAGTGGTGCAGAGGGTTCCAGGAAGTTAAGGTTCCCAGTGTACGTGACGACACAGGATAGTGGTAAGGTTGTCAGCCTTACGCACCGGCCGCCTTTACACCCAGGAAATGCTTCTGGTACTCATTTCTATTAGAGGCTGAGTCGACCCCGGAGCCATAGTGCGATCGGAAGGATTTTATGTCAATGAAAAATTCCAATGATACCAGCTGGGATCGAACCAGCGATCTTCCGATTTGTATCACAGCATCTTAACCACTGTGCTATCGCGGTCCACCCATTATATTACAATGCACGATGCAAAAAAAAAATAAAATAAAATACGGTGATAAATCTTTGGGTACCAGATTTATGAGTGGAATTTTTGGAGTGCCCGAACGACAAATTCCTTTTCAATAACGACCTTATTCCATGAAATTCGTTGCTTAAAGTACCGTTAAACAACTCAAAACCTCTCAATTTCGCTACCAGGTTACTGCGCGCAAAGAGGGAACTCAAGGACGTCGCAAGAATGAGTAGTGTAATGGTGTACAACAGACGGGGTTTGGCTGGCGACAAGCCTGAACGAAAATCTGAATAATTCTGCAGGCTCTGAACGACACAGGCCAACCCTTGTTGGAGGATACTCAATGAATCGACCGTATTATTACACTCAGCTCTGAAACCCCGTTACACACGGCTAACCGATTTCCAACTACACACAAGTTTACTTCGAATGCCAATTCACATCGATTTCGTTAAATTAGTGGTCAGCACTTAAAAGCCTACCGCTGTTGTGTCAAAGCGTCCAATAAAATAACAAACACATCAAGAGGAGAGATGGACACAGACGACACACTGCATCAGCCGCCCACTAACCAAATTTCCCACCGACATGCCATTCTGATCTCCGGTATTGAAGCTTTGACATCACTGATAGGTAAATAATATCATTAGCATTACCTTCAAAATGACAATGAATGTAAAATATATTAACTCTTCTACGTTGGATTTACATCAAAATGAGTCGTACTGCATGAAATCACTTTTATATTTTCAGTTATTTGACGACATTTTAACGACTGCCGATGCTGACATAAAATCGTGCGTCTGGATGGACACGAAAATACACGCGGCGCTCTTCCTACTGGTATTAGTTCAGACTATTGACATATCCGCCATCTGTCTACAAATACTTGGTCCAAGGATGCACAAATATCGGGGCCCTGATCGCATAGGCGACTGAATTTTGTATTTTTTTATGTCCATACCACGCATTTTGGTTAACCTTTTACAGCCTACTGGTTACGTGATGCACCACCACATTCAACAACTGTACGCTCTGCCCACACTGTATTTATGTGTTTTGTATTTATCTGAGAACAAACAGCGACTTGTTCCACTTACAGTATAAACTGATTGGTTTTTATAACCGAGATGAAAAGTGTTTACTGCGCGGTACGGACTGGGTCTTTAAATAAAGCAGTCTGGGCTTCGTCAGTAGAGAAGAAATAACTTCAAATTAATACACATAGTTCAAAACTTCAGATTTTCAACTGTAGGCATTAATTTGAAGTTGTTTCTTCATTAAAGACGAATGGCAGACTGTTATAGTCTGCCATTCGTTAATTAATGTTTATTAAATTCGTTAATTAATGTGTATTAAATACCAACAAATACACATAGTACAAAATTAATATTGAAATTACTCCGACATGTTTCGTTGTTACTGCATCGTCTTCAGGGAGCTGACAGGTTTTGTCAGCTAAAGTTAAACTGCTGTATTGTATTTTATCATTCCAACAATTCATAACTTTAGCCGACAAAACCTGTCAGCTCCCTGAGGATGGTGTAATAACACCGAAACACGTCGAAGTAATTTCAATATTAATTTTATACTACGTGCATTTGTTGGTATTTAATAAATATTAATGAATTTTGTATTTTCACCACAATTACTGCATAGGCGTTACTATTAGGCACATAACTGCGTATTAGTTCACATGCGCCTAACCGCAGGCGCCATATGACAGCGAGGTACATAGGTCACTGCAGAATTAGTTGTGGGTACTTCGTGTCACCCTTCTGGCGCCCAGAATTTTGGAGACAGCTACTACACTTACGAACAATTTGTGGACCCTGACTTAATCCATTAAGTGTTATCCTTACGCTACCTAACGCCCCCAATCATAGGCCCCACCGTTCAGCTGCAGTTCTGTACACCACTAATTTCTCGTCTCTTCCATTCATGCTACATGCCCCGCCTATTACAAAGACCCTAATATAATATTAAATAAACAGGTTATGAAACTTAATACCCTGGGCGTTGATAAGTCCTTAGCCCGACCAGGAAGGAAACCAGCTGCGCCTTTCAAAAGTGTGATGGGCAGAGGAATAGATTGATTTGGTTAGGGTAGGGACAGGTGGTGGTCTCTTGTGAATGTGGTAATGAACCTCCAAGTTCCATAAAATATGGGGACTGTAGCTTGTTTCCTTCCTGGTCGGGCTAAGGACTTATCAGCACCCCTGTATTAAGTTGTAACCATCATGTCAAGATGCAATGTCAACTGTGATCGTATACAACCTTAACCATTTAAAGCTTAGCGGTTTCTTTACGTACCGTCAGGTTAAACGTTAAAAATTCTACAAGGTGCTCGTTGTGCGTTGATTGTTTTGTACGGATCTCAGAACAGACAGCGACTTTCGCTTCACACATCATTAAGTGACCGGTTTTTTTACAACCGTCGTTGAAAATGTTTACAGCGCGGTACAGACTGATTCCTTATATAAAAGTAGATTACGTTTAGTCTTTAAAAGGCCCGTGTTCTTTCTTCAAAGCAAGAACCACGTTTCACACCCACACAGAATAATGGAAGACCCATCATAAGTAACCATTCCACTCAGAGCTTTTCCTTTTTTGAAAACTGCCTGCAAAGCTGTTCATAATGCATGCTTTCATAGCACCATTTTTTTTCGGTGTACAGGATTTTTTTTATACAGAATTTGAGCTCGTCCCCTGGGGAAATAACAATGCCTGAAACAAAATGTCAGCCATGACATGACAGACAGACAGACAGACATACCAACCAACGAGTTGAGTAAGCTTTCGTCATGCATGGAGGGGCAATTTTATGCCCTTCCTACCGCCGCTGCAGGACCCACCCTCTTTTAATGTGCGACATTGATTTTTTGTTCGTGACGGGGGGAAAGGGGGAGTGTCCAGAGAAGAACAACATTCCATACTTTACTTCTGTACATTACCATTAGCAAAAGCAACAGCGTTCATCAGCACAGTGTAAGATACTTTATGGCTGATCTATTTGGTGACCGGATAAAATTTCGCAATGATATGGTGAGGGTTCCGGGCAGCTCAGTCATTACAGTGACTACGCTATGCGCTGGACGAGTGACAAATATGGAATAGATTTTTTTTTTCATTGTTACACCGTGCATGTTGCCGAGTTACTCAATTATTATACCAACTACTGCACATATATAAAATTTATAAAATTTACACATTAAAACGCTCCGACATGTTTCGGTCCTAGGACCATCATCAGGGAGCCATATAGCCCTTGCTAAAGTCACACTATAAAAAGTCACATTAATTTCGATGTACCTGCTACGGATGTAGCAGGGCACTCTTCGCAACATAACATTACACAACACGGCATGCTGCCACAATACCCAACTGGTACATCGAAATTAATGTGACTTTTTATAGTGTGACTTTAGCAAGGACGATATGGCTCCCTGATGATGGTCCTAGGACCGAAACATGTCGGAGCGTTTTAATGTTTTAATGTGTAAATTGTATAAATTTATATATGTGCAGTAGTTGGTGTAATAATTGAGTAAATGGAATAGATTGTTGTGCAGTAAGAGAATTGAAAACACCTTAGTTCTCTTTTCTGGCCATTCTACCAAAAACAAACAGGTCTACCAACCGGTTTTTATTCACGGATCCTAAACTACAAAGATAGTATACTACCCTTAATATCGATAGCAAAGATTACATAAGTAGAGCTGTCTCGGGTACCATAGTGCATATTGTGAACGTGTTTAATTACGAGTTCCTAACATAGATATCCGCCCGAGGCTCGGATAATCGTTTTTAACATAAGACCTGGACTCTGGGGCAATGGAGGAGCTCCATTTGTCTCCAACGTCGCGGATTTTCGTGAAGCCAAACCTTCACTCCCCACATACATTTCTTTTATTGTGTTACTTACAGCCGCCATATATTTCTAAGATAGTACAGCGACGGTGATAAAGACACATGAATGGGCATGGAACTTATGTGGAATGATATAAATGAGGGAAAACCAACGTCCTCGGAGACAAACCTGTCGCAGTGACACTTCTTCCAACATAAATGCAACAGTGCCTGGGCTGGTATTGAACTCGGGCCACCGCTGTGACAGGCTGTCAACTAACCGCCTGATGCACAGAACCGCCTATCTTATGGCCCGAGACATGTAACTTTCTTATTATAGAAGATTACAATATGAGAATGATTATGACTGGAACCGGGCAAATTTGATCAAACGTTGACTTAACTTCGTGGTGTTCCGAGTTCGAATCTCGGCCGCAAAACAGATCACCCTGTTTTCATGGGTTTACTCAGTCTCTTGAGGCAGATTCCGGCATATATTAACCCCAGTTACATACCTTCCGAATAAAGCTACCTAACCACTGAACCATCCACCAACCACCCTACCATATGACTCTATACACTACTGAGATAGTAAAGGGGACCGTAAACCATGTATAAATTAACCCTTTTAAGCCAAGTGGTTATTTTAGGTACCACCAGGATTAACTTTCAACCCTCCTACAATGTTCCCACACAGTGCAATCACGTATTTGTACGGAACTAAGAAGAATCAGCTACGACTTCCCATAGAGCATTAAATGGTTCGTTTTTCTAGTACAGGAGTGTTTACTGCGCGGTACGAACTGAATCTTTACATTTAATTCGAAATAATTTATGAGTTTAAAGTACTAATAAGATTATGAATGACAAATCCAGTCGAGGTCAGTTTCAATATATAAGGTAAAGCAATCCCTGGAAGGGCCCAGAAAGTTCCAGGAGGTTTGGGTTCCCTGATTTCAAGAAAGACGACACGTGAAGGTGGTAAGGTTGCCAGCCCTACGCACCGGCCGACTTTACCCCCTGGAAATATTCCTGGTACTCATTTCTATTCGAGGCTGAGTCGACCCCAGGGCCATAGTGCGGTCGGTAGGATTACGTCAATGAAAAATTCCAATGACACGATCGTGAATCGAACCCGCGACCTTCCGGCTTGTAGCTCAGTGTCTCAGCAAGAAAATCGGAATCGGAAGGAACGCTGAACACTGGCCCTGTGACGATCAGTGTGTTACTGTGCTACCTGAAATGGTGCAGTTCTTTACCAGATAGCTGTCCTGCCGAAGGACACGCCGTTATTTTTGACAGGCGAGCAACTTCCTCTGAAATAAAGTCAGAAGACAACCACCACGTAAATGCGGCCCAGTGTCGGGCCACTGCGGCTCTCACATATCACAGTAGGGCTCAGCTAGCACGCTAGACGGCATAATTCGAGATTCGGTGGGCAGAGACACGATCGGTCCAGAACTGACGTTACATCGGGGGTGACTACGAACAGTACTGACTTTTGGGATGTGACAACGTGTAGTCTGGCGAAGACTTACTTATATATCGGCGGAAACTGCTTCCTTATCAATTTGGAGATATCAGATACATCCGAAACGTCGACTACAGGACCCCACATTACACAAATAGGCATTCATGGAAATTGACAGAGGGTATTTCGAGGTAGTGGGCCCGGTGGCTCCGTCGGTATAGCGACTGACTACGGGCTGGACGGTCCGGGATCGAATTCCGATGGGGACGAGATTTTCCGCCCGTCCAGACCGGCTCTGGGGCCCACCCGGCCTCCTGTATAATGGGTACAGCGTCTTTCCCGGGGGTAAATTGTGGCCGAGACGTGTTGCTGACAACTCACCCCCTTCTAGTGCCGCGGTCATGGAAGAGTAGAGTTATAACTCTACCCACCCTCTGGGCCACACCGGGCCTGTAACGGGAACACTTTACTATGTCGAGGTACACACATACAGAGACAGACAGATGTGACGCACTGGTGAACGGGAAATACAAGCGCAGAGAAAATGATACGAGAACAGAGAAGCAGTAGAGGACGAATAATATGAGCTCAAGGGATAAGAACGAGCATCACTACCCTCGACAGGGGCACGAGATTTTTCTCTTCTCAAAAACGTCCAGACCAGCTCCGGGCCCACCGAGCCTCCTACTGAGTGGGCACCGGGGTTATTTCGCAGCAGGTAACGCGGTCAGAGGACGAAGTTAACCACTCGTCTCTACCATATGCAGAGGTCAAGCATGAGGGGAGCTATACCTTTGCTCCTCTTATATGACTTCATGACGTGCATGGGGACTTACATCGACCACATGAAAAAACGTGTTCTGAAAAACACAAAAACACACGAAATGCACTACGATACAGACGGGGGCCGGTAGGCTCAGTCGGTATAGCGACTCGCTACAGACTGGACAGTCCGGAGATCGAATGCCGGTGGGGACCGTGATTTTCTGCACCCGTCCAGACCGGCCCTAGGGCCCACCCACCATCCTATACAATAGGTACCGGGTGTATTTCCAGGGGAAAAAGCGGCCGGGGTGTGGCGTTGAACACCACCCCATCTAATAAAACAAGGTGAGATCCCGTTACAGGCGCCGTGTAGCCCAGAGGGTGGGCAGAGGTATAGCTCTACTCTTCCATGACCGCGGCACTAGAAAGGGGTGAGTGGTCAGCAGCAAGCCTCGGCCGTACTTTACCACCGGGAAAGACCCGATACCTTTTTTACAGGAGGCTGGGTGGGCCCCAGAGCCGGTCTGGACGGGGGGGAAATCACGTCCCCACCGGGATTCGATCCCGGACCATCCAGCCCGTAGTCAGTCGCTATACCGACTGAGCTACCCGGCCCACCCACCCTATCTAGTGCCGAGGTTAAAGAAAGAGTAGAGCTATACCTCTACTTCCCCTCTGTGCCTTCGTGGCCTGTTCTAGCGTGAACTTTATCCATTTTTAATATTATACAGACAGAGAGACGAAGGCACGAAGACAAACGAGAATGCAGCATTTCTGGTTGCAAGCACATGTGCTAAGGGACGTAATGGGAGTACTCACATCACGGGGAATGAGACGCGAAGGGGGTCCAGAATGTGTATAGCAGGAAACCCCATTAGCACACTCCCCTGTAATGCCAGCCCCTTTCAAGCACTAACTACAGCGCCGGGGTGACGAAGACGAACTGCACAGTCTGCGACATTCTTAACCGCGTCGCGCCAACATCGACCAGATCGAACGTAAACGAATACGCAAAGTGGCAGAGCCGATCACGAGGCAGCCAGCGTGTTCAGTCGTGTACTGCTGCTACACACAGCTGCCACCTGGTGGATGGGGACAAACAACGCCAGCCGTGGCGGAAAACATGATTTTGGTCACTGTCTGGCGAACAGAAACCGCGTGTCAATCGATTTTACGACGTTGAACTGTTTGACATGTCTGCTACCATCTACTTAATACACCCTTTTGAACCCAGACGGCAGAAAAATTAATCTTATACATAATTGATGAAACGTATTACAGCAAAATATAAAAACCATCGAAATTTGAAGGGAAAATTTGACAATTCTCACCTACAACTTCAGCGTGTACAGATAATCTTTCGTTTCATCCACTTTTATAATACAGGGTGTTTTTCGTTTTTCTTATGTCGCTAAGCACGGCGGTTTTATCGCACAACAGCCTGTGCCCGCCTAGATATCCCGTGATATCTGCCAAGTTCCGGGGAAATATAACAGAGACATCCTGCACCTTACAACCTGTTCGATTGTTAAATCACAGTATAGGAACAGAAAAAGAGTACACTGTGTTACAGAAATAGGATCGCATCAGCGGGAGGGAGGTGAGGAGACAGAACAGGAAATTTTGATGTTTTGCCGACTGTGTATCACAGTATAATCTTAGTAATTAACCAGCTTATGCACAAATTCTTGTTTTATAATAGGTTTATTATATGCCTCTACATGTTTCGAGCACTATGTGTCCATCATCAGGAGGTCAAAATTGTATTATACAGCATCTGGTATCATCACACGTGTGTGTGGCCATCCAGTGCACCGGTTGAGAGAGTGCGGCCACCTACAGGTGTGACGATACCATATGCTGTATAATACAATTTTGACCTGCTGATGATGAGCACATAGTGCTCGAAACATGTAAAGGCATATAATAAACTTATTATAAAACAAGAATTTGTGCATTAAGTTGGTTAATTGTTAAGAAGAGGAAATGTAGGAACTACGGATCAAAAGGCTACACGGCGTCACAACCCGGAGCACCATACTCTGAATACACACCACAGTGACAAACTCCAATCTCACAACTTATTCTGTAAGGTCATCAGTTGATTAATTACTGATAAAACAAGCATACCAAATATTCTCCTGTACAACATGCATCCCTACGACGTCAAGGTTCATTCTGAAATCATACATTCGATACATATTTTCGCAAGCGTTGTGCCTAATATTAAGAATTCACAAATTTCTTCTTTCAGAAACCAAATAAACCTGTGCGGGCGTGTGGGTGATTACTGCAAATTCATTAACTGGTTTACGTATTCTTGAATAATTGTCTTGTGAATTACGTAAAAACAAATCTTTAACATTACCAACACTTATCTTTTCTGGCAAAAGGCCACAGCGTTTCAGTGGGCTTGTTCGAGTGGCCACACATGTAAAATTCACATACCGCCTAAGTTACCATGCACTTTTTATAGGTAAAAAAGGTAAAGTGCAACGTCGTACAGGCACTGATGTTCTGTACAGGCCGTACGGTCCATAGGGCGAGTAGAGGTATAGGTAAAGGTAAAGTGCACCGTTGTACAGGCGCTGAGGCTCTGTACAGGCCGTACGGTCCATAGGGGGAGAACAGGTATAGGTAAAGGTAAAGTGCACCGTTGTACAGGCACTGAGGCTCTGTACAGGCTGTACGGTCCATAGGGGGAGTACAGGTATAGGTAAAGGTAAAGTGCACCATTGTACAGGCGCTGAGG
>Ga0123354_10009859_pt1 | contig 14675 bp, 13 predicted proteins | sample TergutLab28metaG_2_FD_97872 | JGI IMG/M metagenome (GOLD analysis project Ga0123354, IMG submission 97872) | Labiotermes labralis P4 segment gut microbial communities from Petit-Saut dam, French Guiana - Lab288 P4 | ecosystem: Host-associated > Arthropoda: Insects > Digestive system > Gut ... | reverse complement strand
GTACGGTTGGCCGAGGCCGCCCGGATGGCGGCGATGGACTCCGGCGCCAGAACGATGATCGCCAGTATCACCCCGACGAACGACTGGGGCAAACCAGCCCACGTGACACCGGCCTGGATCGCCGGCGACTCCACCTTGGCCAGTCCCACGACAGACGCCAGCGCGACGATCAATAGAATCAGGCTCAAGAGCGTACGTCTGAGACTGGGTTTCTTGGCATGTGGCCCGTCCTCGTCCACATTGTCGGTGTCGGCTGGGGGTAGGAAGAAATCGCGGTGCCGGACGGTCTGGGTGAAGACGAACGACCCGTACAGGAGAAGCGATGCGACGGCGACGAAAACCAGTTGGCCGGGTACCAGGATCGGCGATGGGTTCGAGGTGGTGAACCGTGGCAGGACCATCGTCAGACCGGCCAGGGTCAGCATCGTCCCCAGGGCCGAACCGGTACCCTCCGAGTTGAACACCGCCAGCCGGTACTTGGCCGCCCCCACCAACAGGGATATCCCGACGATGCCGTTCATGGTCAGCATGACGGCCGAGAAGACGGTGTCGCGGGCCAAGGTCGACACGTCCCCCTTGCCCGAGATCATGAGCATGATGATCAGACCGACCTCGATGACCGTCACCGCGACCGCCAGGATCAGCGATCCGAAGGGCTCGCCGACCCGGTGGGCGATCAGTTCGGCGTGGTGCACACCCGCCATGACCGTCACGACCAGGAGGGCGGCCTCGATGACGAGCACCGGCCACGGTACCTCGCGGCCCCAACTGAAGATCAGCGCGGCAAGGGCAATCACCGGGAAGATGGTCGTCCACCGCAGGACGTACTTCCTCAGACCCGTCATCGCCATGGACCTATTCTAGGCACTCCCGGTACGGGCAAACTAAGCTGAGAGGTATGTCAACCTCAATGGATGTGTCCTGGGTACTGGACGAGATCGCCATGTCCGGCACCGTGGTACGGCCCGACGGCCCCGGCCCGTTTCCGGCGGCCGTCCTGGTGGCGGGCTCCGGCCCGACCGACCGGGATTGGTGTTCGCCGCTCCTGCCTGGAAGCAACGGCTCCGGCCGGCTGATGGCGGAAACGCTGGCCGAGGCCGGAATCGCCTCCCTGCGCTACGACAAGCGCGCCTCCGGCCCCCACGCCGTCGAGAACGCCACCGCGTTGCTGGGCCGGATGAGCATGGCCTCTCACCTCGACGAACTGGTGGCAGCGGTCGGCGTACTGGCCGCGCAAGACTTCGTCGACCCGCACCGGATCGCCGGGCTCGGCAACAGCGAGGGTACGCTCCACGTCTTGCACTATGCCACCACGACACAGGCGACCCCCTTTGCGGGAATCGTCCTGGCGGCTCCGCCTGGCCGGTCGGTCGGCCAGGTGCTTCTCACGCAGTTGGCGTCGCAAGCCGCCCAGGTACCCGGTGGAGCGGCCATGATGCCACTGGTCGAGGCGGCCACCCACCGCTACGAGGTCGGCCAACCCATGGATCCCGATCCGTCGCTTCCGGACAGTGTACGGATGGTGCTCATGAGCTTCGAGACACCGATGAACCTGCCCTTCGCCCGCGAGTTGTGGGCCGAAGACGCTGCCGATACCCTGCCCAAGGTACGGATTCCCACGCTGATCCTGATCGGTGGCCACGATGTCCAAGTCGATGCCCATCTGGATGGCGATCCCCTACAGGCGGCCGCCGCTGGCATGGACAACGTGACATTCGCTTTCCCGCCGAACGCCAACCACGTCCTCAAGGAAGACACCCGTACACTGGCGGAAGTCGTCGCCTCCCCCGGCAACGGGTACAACGACGAGGGTACCCGCCTCGATCCGGAGGCGGCCAGTACGATCCTCACGTGGCTTCGACGCCTCTTCGGCCAGACTGACTGACCCTACCGGCCTTCGTCGCCCAGCGAAATCAGGAGCTTCCGCAGCAGGGTTGCCAAAACGTCGCGTTCCTCGCCCGTGAGCACCGACAACATGCCGCGCTCATTGGCGGCGTGTTCGACGACGGCGGCGTTGATCGTCTCCAACCCGGGGGGTGTCAGCGCGACCGTGACCTTGCGACGATCCGGGTTGTCGTGCCGCCGGGTGACCAATCCCTGGTCCTCAAGCCGGACCAGGCGTTGGGCGACCGCGCCCGGCGTCACCAGCATGGAGGCTGCCAATTGGCTCGGGGTCAGTTCGTACGGAGCGCCGCTGCGCCGCAAGGCCGCCAGGACATCGAAACCCGCGAAATCGAGCCCGAACTCGCCGAACACCCGGCCGAGCCGATCATTCACGCGGGGGTCCAGCCGGGAGATCCTCCCGAAGACGCCCATGGGGGAAGTGTCCACATCGGGTCGCTCGCGTGCCCACTGGGCAAGGATCGTGTCCACCTCGTCCGCTACCGCCGCACCCCACATGGGCGAGTCCAAAACCTTCCTCATCACATCTCCCCTGTTCACGGCCAACCGACAATCCGCCGACCGCCTGCTTCAGATATTATCACCTAAGAACTATTGAACTTCTAAATCATTTAGGACTATATTATCGAGTGTCTAAACGAGATGAACATGGTTCGCCTCGCCAACGGCACGGATGTAGCTCTGGGTTTTCCCCCGTCCTCACCCACGACAAACACTCATTATCGACTGTCGAAAGGCAACATCATGGCCACTTCCACTCCATCGGTACCGCTGACGCGGGCCCCGAAGATTCTCTCCATCATCGTCGGCGTCCTTGGCGTCGTCATGCTCGGGATCGGCATCGGGGTGTACGCGTACACATCCTCGGAGTTGGGCGCCCAGCACATCACCGTCGCGGCTATCACCGCCGACGCTCCCGGCGCGCTGGCTGGCAAACCCGTACAGGACCCCGTCACCGCTTTGGCTCAGATCAACGCAATCCGGCATCACGTCTCCACGATCACCGGAGGCAAGACCTACGGCGAACTCGGCAACGTCGCGACCTCGGATGGCCAGACCTACAACAAGGATGTCACCGCCGACACGTCGACCGACGGCGCCGCCCACCAGGCCGGCGCCCCGCTCTCGGCCGCCGACGCCCAGACCTACCAAGCCCGCCAAACCGCCCAGACCGCGTCCTTCCTGCAAGCCTCGCTCCTGGTGTCCGTCATCGCCTTCGGCGTGGCGGTTCTCATCATGGGCCTCGGCGTGATTCTCGTCGTCATCGCGTTCGCCATCGGTACGACGCTGCGGGCCGGGTTGCGGGCGATAGCGCGCGAAGCGACCCCGGCGCCGTAAGCGGGTCGTACCTACACCTCAGCGTCCTCGCCCGCGTGCAGCAGATCGTGGAAGAGGCCGCTCGCCTGGTCGAGGCTGTCGTAGGTGCCCGACTCACAGATCTGGCCGTCTTGCATGACGATGATACGGTCGGCCTTGCGCAGCGTGGACAACCGGTGGGCGATGGCGATGACCGTGCGATCGGCGTTTTCGAGGGCTTGCATGAAGGTCTCCTCGTTGAGATTGTCCAACGCCGACGTCGCCTCGTCCAGTACGATGATCCGCGCGGCGCGCAGCAGAACCCGTGCCAGCACCAGCCGCTGGCGCTGCCCACCGGACAAGCCTTGTCCGTCCTCACCGACCATCTCGTCGAGACCGGTCAGTTCGTCGAGCAGTCCCACCTGTGCCAGTTGGTCGGTCAAGCGCCGATCGTCGAGCGGGGTGGCCTGGCCGAGCAGTAGATTGTCGCGAATCGTGCCGGAAATGACATAGGGCTCCTGGGGAACGTACGACACAAAGTCGGTGAGTTGATTGACGTCGAATGACGCAAGATCGACCCCGCCCAGCCTGATCTGGCCGGAGACGAGCGGCAGGATTCCGACCAGGGCCTTGGCCAGCGTCGATTTGCCGCACCCCGCCGGTCCGCAGATGCCGAGATAGGTCCCGGATGGAACATCCACGGTCACATCCCGTACCGCTGGGAGGTCATCGTCATAGGCGATCGTCACGTGCTCGACGCTGACCTCTGAATCGCGGCGCGCCGCGGTCGTGGGTGGCCGGGTGAAAATCGCGTCCAACGGCTTGCCCAGGATGCGGAAAACCTCGGCCAGTTGCAGGGTGGCCTCGTTGAGTTCGTCGCGGATCCGGTGGATGTCCCGCAGCGGGGTGGCGAACTGCATGAACAGCAGGTACAGCGTCAGTACGAGGCCAGGGCTGGCTCCCGCCACGACGAAACCAGCCGCGACGACGAGGACGACGACGGCGAACAACGACTCGGCAGCCGTCTTGGCGGCGTCGAACAAGCCCATCATCTGGTGATGGCGGACCTCGACCGCCGACAACTCCAGCGCCCGGCGTCCCACTCGGGCCGATTCGTCGTCGGCGGCGTCCAGGGTACGGATAACTGCCTTGCCACGCAGCAATTCGGTCATCAGGCCGTCCAAGCGGGCTTTGGCCCGGTTGATCCCCACCCGGACCCCGCCTTGGCTGTGCAATTGCAATTGGGTGATCCCGGTACTGACGACACCCGCCACCACCATCACCACGCCGACCTGCCACTGGGTGGTGAAGGCGGTGATCGCCGCCACCACGGCTTGCATGACCGCCGGCATCAAATCGTTGAACACGATCTTGACCGTGTCGGCCCCCGCCTTCGCGCCTTTGCCCATCAAAGAGTTGAGTTCGGCGGCGTACTGGGTCTCGGAAGTCGATGCCAGAATCGGGGTCTTCAGCGTACGTTCGATCTGGGCCTGGCGCAGGTTCGCCTCCACCCGTGGTAGTACCCGGTGCAGGCTGATATGGATCGCCACTTTGAGTACCACGAACAAGGCCAGCAGACTGGCCAACCACACGATCTGGCCGGTGATCGACGCGCTCGGGTTGTTCGTCAGCGTCGTGACGATCTGGCCGATGATCACCGACGGCAGCACCACCGACACCGCCGCTGCCGTGTTGCCCACGCTGACGCACAACAGGATCGCCTTCTGAGTGCCGGTCAGCCGCCGCCACAACGGCCCGACGACGTGGACGGACGGCAATTTGGTGGCTGGCCTTGAGAATACGTCCTGAACGCTCGTGTGCTCCACACTTTCTTTTGCGACGTGATCTACAAAGGATCACTTTACCCTGCACGAGCACGCCTATCGCGGACCGAGTATCGCATGAGGGCGCACCGTGGCAAACTGGGGTGATGCTACCTCGGACCGAACGGCTGATCTTGCGCCAGATGACCAACGACGATCTGCCCGATCTCGCGTCGATGTTGCAGGACCCCGTCGCGATGGTGGCCTACGAGGGTCCGTTCACGGACCCCGAAGTCCAGCACTGGCTGAACCGGCAACTCGGCAACTATGACCAGTACGGGTATGGGTTGTGGGCCGTCACGCTACAAGAATCGGGACAGATGATCGGACAGTGTGGCATCACGTGGCAGACCATCGACGAAGTACAGCGACCAGAGATCGGCTACCACGTCAAACGAGCGTATTGGCACCACGGATACGCGACCGAGGCTGCCTCGGCCTGCCGGGATTACGCCTTCGCCACACTTGGGATAACAGAAATCTTCGCCCAGGTACGCGACATCAACATCGCCTCCATGAACGTCGCCATTCGGACCGGCATGACGATTCGCAGCCGCTTCGTGAAAACCTACCGCGGAGTCGACATGCCCCATTTCGCCTTCAGCGTACGCGCGTAGAGTCACCTCCTTGCATCAGCGGATCTGCTGAATGGTGGCGCTCGTGCCCCACGCGGCGTCGGCTGTCAACACCGTGGCGCCCAAGCGGTGGCCGAGGGCCAGGCACAGCCGATCCCCCAGCGACAAGGACCGGTGATCCGCCCACAGTACCGCCGCGTATTCCGCATCTGCTTGCGTGACCGACTCGATTACCAAGCTGAAACTTGAGAGCATCTGCCGGGCAACGTTCCAATCGTCACCTAGAGCCAGTGTTTTCTGCATAACTTCCGACCAGTTTGCGGTCCCACAGATCGCACCCTTCATAAGTGCCTGCTTGACGATGGAACAACCTGGTTCATTTCGCAGATACGCGATGATGGCGGAAGCGTCGAGGACAATCATTGTTCTTCCAGATCTCGCCGGGCCTCAGCCCGGCGATCTGCGATCAGTTCGTCAACCAGGCTAACTTCTGGACGCACAAGTCTGCTCCACATCTTGGCCTCCAGTTCGTCTCGGCTCATCAACCGAATACCGTCATCGTCGCGGAAGAGGATTAGCTTGTCGCCCGGTTTCAGATCTGCCGCCTCCCGCATCGCCTGGGGGATGACGATACGACCGCGGTCGCCCATTGTCAGCACAGCACTGGTGCTAGGGTCATCAATGAGAGTGGTACTCATGCAGTGATAATACCATTGTTAAACATCAGTGGGACTATTCGGTGACAGTGGGAACGACGCGACCGAGCAAGAGATCAACCAGCCGCCACGAAGAGTCTGAGTCCAGCCGGGCCGTACCCGGGCTAAGCTATCCGCGTGAGCCCTTTACAGATTGCCTTGTGGATACTGGTCGGCGTTGCCGCCGTGACGTGGATTCTCTCTCTCATCACGAGAGAGCACTCCTGGGTCGACCGAATCTGGTCGATCGTCCCGCTGGTGTACGTGTGGGTGTTCGCGGCCAGTACGGGCTTCGCCAACGCCCGCCTGATGCTGATAGCCATCCTCGTGACCCTGTGGGGCGCCCGGCTCACCTTCAACTTCGCCCGCAAAGGCGGGTACGCGCGCGGCGGCGAGGATTACCGCTGGGTGTACCTGAAGAAGCACATGTCACGGCCCCTGTTCGAGGTGTTCAATCTGCTCTTCATCGTGGTGTACCAAAACGGGTTGCTGTTGCTGATCAGCCTGCCGGCCGACGTGGCTTGGCGCCACCCATCCCCCCTGGGTCCCCTCGACTGGATTCTGTCCGCCGCCTTCCTGGCGGCCCTCGCCGGCGAAACCATCGCCGACCAGCAGCAATGGAACTTCCAGCAGTGGAAGAAACAGGAGATCGCCGCCGGACACACCCCGCGTACGCGATTCGTCCAGACCGGATTGTTCCGGTACGCCCGCCACCCCAACTTCTTCTTCGAACAATCCCAGTGGTGGCTGCTCTTCCTCATGGGATGCGTCGCGGCGGGCTCGCTTCTCCAGTGGACCGTGATCGGGCCGCTGCTGCTGACCGCTCTTTTCATCGGATCGACGCGGTTCACCGAGCAGATCTCACGCGAACGCTACCCCGAGTACGCGGAGTACCAGGCACGTGTGTCGGCGCTCATCCCGTGGTTCCGCCGCGACGACGACGGGTTGGTGTCGGTACAGTGACAACTATGAAATACGACACTCTCCTCGACCGGTTCTTGGATTACGTCCGGGTGAACACCCGCTCCGACCCGCACAGCCAGACGATCCCGTCCACGCAAACGCAAGTCGCCTTCGCCCGCCGGCTGGCCGACGAGATGACCAGGATCGGGGTTGGCAACGTCCATTACCTGGAGTCCAACGGGTACGTCGTGGGTACCATCCCGGCGACATCCGCCAAACCCGTACCCCGGATCGGCTTCGTGTCGCACATGGACACCGCCGATTTCAACGCCGACGGCGTCAATCCGCAGGTCGTCGAGGCGTACGACGGCGGTGTCCTCCCGCTGGGGCAAACCGAGTTCGCGCTCGACCCGGCGGTTTTCCCCGACCTGGCGCGGTACACCGGGCAGACGCTGGTGACCACCGACGGGACGACGCTGCTGGGTTCCGACGACAAATCGGGACTGGCGGAGATCATGACCGCCGCCGAGTTCCTGCTGGCGAATCCCCAGATCGAACACGGTGAAATTAGGATCGGCTTCGGCCCGGACGAGGAGATCGGCACGGGGGCCGACGCCTTCGACGCGGCGGACTTCGACGTCGACTTCGCCTACACGGTCGATGGCGGCCCACTGGGCGAGTTGTCGTACGAGACCTTCTCGGCCGCCGCCGCCCACATCCACGTCCAGGGGCGGGCCGTCCACCCCGGTACGGCCAAGGACCAGATGATCAACGCCCTGCAACTGATCGTCGATTTCCACAACGCGCTGCCCGAGCACGACCGCCCGCAGTCCACGGCCGGCCGCGAGGGGTTCTTCCACCTCCAGGAGATCGACGGCACCGTCGAGGAAGCGACAGCGAGCTACATCATCCGCGACCACGACGACGCCGCCTTCGCCGCCCGCAAGCAGACGCTGACCGACATCGCCCAGCACCTCAACGCGCCGTTCGACACCGAACGGGTGCGCGTCGACATGCACGACCAGTACTACAACATGGCGCGGATCATCGAGCAGGACATGACGCCGGTCGAGTTGGCGCGGGCCGCCATGGTCAAGCTCGGCATCGACCCGGTGATCCAGCCGGTGCGCGGCGGTACCGATGGCTCGAAGATCTCCTTCATGGGAATTCCCACGCCGAACCTCTTCGCCGGCGGCGAGAACTTCCACGGCCGCTTCGAGTACGTCAGCCTCCAGTCGATGGAAAAAGCCGTCGATGTGATCCTGGAGATCGTCCAGATGAACGCCGGAGCCACCGCGACCACAAAGTGAGCCGCATCGGCTAGCCTGATCTGGTGAACAACACCTATCTGCGGTACCCCGACGTGTCGGGCAACGATCTGGCCTTCGTCGCCGACGATGACATTTGGGTGGCCGATCTGGCCGGTGGTCGGGCGCAGCGGCTGACCAGCGACCATGCTGTGGCGTCCAATCCCCGCTTCTCGCCGGACGGCCGCAAGATCGCCTGGACCTCCCGGCGGGCCGGCGCCCCCGATGCGTACGTCTTCGACCGGGCCAAGGGCGGCGTGACGCGGTTGACCTGGTGGAGCCAGGGCCTGGTGGTGGGATGGCGGGACGACGATCACGTGGTCATCGCCAGCGGTCACCAGGAAGTCGACCCGTCGGCAACGCGGCTCTACCTGGTCGGCCTCGATGCCCAGGTTGGGAAACTGCCCCTCGGCCCGGCCGGGGCCGGGGTCTGGAACCAGGCTGGCCGGCTCGCCCTGACCACCCCGAACTTCCGCGAGGCGCCCTTCTGGAAGCGTTACCGGGGCGGGACGGCGTCGCGCCTGTGGATCCAGCAAGCCGACGGCTGGGTGCAAGCGCTGACGGACGAACCGGCCGGGCTGAACTGCCCCAACTGGTACGGCGACCGGGTGCTGTTCTGCTCCGACCTCGGCGCGGGCCGGGCCGCGATCACCGATCCGCAGGCCCAGGCGCAGCTCTACAGCGTGGACGCTGCCGGGGCCGACTTGCGCCAGCACACTCATCACGACGCCGGTCTGGGCTACGTCCGCGACCCACGCACCGACGGCCGTACGATCGTCTACCACGCCCACGGCCGCCTCTACGCCATGGACGGCCTGGCGGGCGCTCCCCGCGCGATCGACCTCGACCTGGGCCTGAGCGTACCCGCGCCCCTGAGAATCGAGCCGACCGACAACCTGGACGCCGTGGTACCGGATCACCGCGGTACCGGGTCGATAGTGAGTTGGCGCGGCGCGACCTACTACCTGACTCATCGCGCCGGCCCGGCCCGCGCGCTGTGCGCCGCTGACGGGGTACGTACCCGGGAACCCGTCCCGGTGGGTACCGATGGGAGTTGCGCGTACGTCGTGGGTACGGCGGAGGGCGACGCCCTGGACATCCAACCCATGGACGGTACCGGCGAACCCCGGCGGTTGGCGGCCGGGCTGCTGGGGTACGTCCTGCACCTCGCCGCCTCGCCCAACGGGGAGTACCTGGCCACGACCAGCCATGATGGCGCCGTCCGGCTCGTCACCGTACTCGATGGAACGGTGCGGCTGATCGACGATTCCCATCAGGGCGAGGTGGAGTCGCTGGCGTGGTCGCCCGACTCTCGGTACCTGGTGTGGAGCGCGCCGCTCACGTCCGACGCCGAACCCCGCACGCAGTTGCGGTGCCTGGACACGTCGGGTACGGATGAACCGGCGTGGACCGGGCTCACCTCGGGTACCTTCGCCGACACCGATCCCGTGTTCACCCACGATGGCAAGTTCCTGGCCTGGATTTCTGGGCGGACCTTCGATCCGCGCTACAACGAGCACGGGTTCGCCCTGTCGTTCGCCGACACGACCCGGCCCTGGCTCGCCCCGCTATCCGCCAGCGAACCCCTGCCCTTCGGCATCAGCGCCGACGGCTGGGCGCTCGGCAAGCCGGAAGACGCCGCCGGCGCCGACAGCAAGGAAGCTGACACTCCCGCCATTCCCGCCAGCCACCTCGACGCCGCCGACTTCGAGGCCCGCGCCGCAGCCCTGCCCGTGCCCTCGGCCGATTACGCCGATCTGCGGGCCGTCAAGGACGGCTTGGCGTGGTTGCGCGATCCCGGCTGGACCGGGGAACTCGGGACGACCTGGGCCGGCGCGTCCGGCGAGGGTCCGGCCAGCCTGCTGGAGCGGTTCAGCTTCGAGACCCGCAAGGTGGAAACCCTGGTTGACAAGGCCGATTCCTTCGAGGTGAGCGGGAACGGCGAGATCATGGTGGTACGTTACCGCAACGACGTCACGGCCCAACCGGTTCGGCGTATCGAACCGGACGACGAGGACACCGCCGTGCGCGTCGACCTGTCCCGCCTGCGCCGCGACATCGATCTCCGCGCCGAGTGGGCCCAGATGTTCGACGAGAACGGCCGCATCATGGCTCTCCAGTTCTGGCGCGAAGACATGGACGGCACCGACTGGGCAGGTGTGCTCGACCGCTACCGGCCGCTCATCGCGACCTGCCTGACCCGCAGCGACGTTATCGACGTGCTCTACGAGTGCGTGGCCGAACTCAACACTTCGCACGCCTACGTCCGCCTGTTGCGGGAACCGGAGAAGACGCCGACCGGGTACCTGGGCATCGACGCCGTACGGGTGGACGAGGGTTTCCGCATCGAGCGGCTGCTCTCCGGGGACACCAGCGATCCCAAGGCCTGGCAACCGCTGCGGCGGGCGGGCGTGGACGCCCGTGAAGTCGATGTCCGCGTGGCCGTCGACGGGCATCGGTGCGCCGAAGCCACGGCGCTCGGCGCGCTGCTGGAAGGCGCCGCCGGCAAGCCGGTCGAGCTGGTCCTCCGACGCGATGGCACCGATCGCCGCGTCGGCGTCGTACCCCTGCCACGCGAGGATGACTTGCGCTACCACGCCTGGGTAGACGGCCGGGCGGCCCATGTCCGTCAGATGTCGCAGGGCCGGCTCGGTTACCTCCACGTACCGGACATGATGGCACTGGGGTGGGCGCAACTGGAGCGCATGATCGACGTCGCGGCCCGGCACGAGGGCGTGATCGCCGACGTCCGCTACAACGGTGGCGGGCACACGTCGCAGTTGGTCATCGACCGGTTCGTCCGGCGGGTGATCGGCTGGGACGCCGCCCGGCATTTCGACCAGGCCGAGCCGTACCCCCTGCAAGGCCTGCGCGGGCCGGTCGTGGTCCTCACCAACGAGATGGCGGGCTCCGATGGCGACATCATCACGGCGGTGTCGAAGATCCACGGGCTCACCGTGGTCGGGGTACGGACCTGGGGCGGCGTCATCGGCATCGATAGCCGCTACGCGCTGGTCGACGGTACCCCGGTCACGGAGCCGCGGTACGCCACGTGGCTGGAGGGCATGGGCTGGGGAGTCGAGAACCACGGCGTCGACCCCGACATCGCGGTACCGCTGCGCCCCGACCAATGGGAGCACGAGGACGACCTCCAGCTCGACGCCGCGATCGCGGAGGCGCTGCGGCAGTTGGCCGAGCAGCCGGCGGTCACCCCGCCAACCAGGCCGGCACCCCGGTTTGGCGGCCACCGTGGCTGACGATCTACTAGCCCGTTTGAACACGGCGTACGCGGCCTGCCCGGCAACCATCACCTGGCAACGACCGGCCAATCCGGCAGCCGCCTTCGCCGAGCTGGCGGCAGCCTGTGCCGAATTGGGGATCGACGACTGGGACACCTACGACGAACACGGCGCAGTCGAGCGGCTGGAACGCGAGGTTGGCACGCTCCTGAACAAACCCGCCGCAGCGTACTTCCCCAGCGGCATCATGGCCCAACAGGCGGCGCTGCGGGTCCACTCCGAGCGCTCAGGCAGTGCTCGAGTGGCCTTACCCGACCTGAGCCACCTGCTGATCCACGAGGAGAACGGCCCCCGGATTCTGCAAGGCCTGCGCTTCGAGTACCTGACCCAGGGCTTCCAGGCGCCAAACGCCGCCCACCTGGCGGCACTTCCGGGACGGTTGGCCGCCGTGCTGGTCGAGTTGCCACTGCGGGACGCCGGGTGCCTGTTGCCTACCTTCGACGACCTGGCGGGCCTGTCGGCGGCGTGCCGGGAGCGGGGAATCGCCCTGCACATCGATGGCGCCCGAATCTGGGAGTCGGTGGACTACCTCGGCCACCCGCTACCCGAGGTCGCCGCCCTGGCCGACACTGTGTACGTTTCCTTCTACAAGGGACTGGGCGGTTTGGCGGGATCGGTGTTGCTCGGAACTGAGGATGTCATCACCGAGGCCAGGTTATGGCGCCGCCGGATGGGTGGGACCATTTACCGCAACACCGCCGAAGCGGTCTCCGCCTTAGCCGGGCTGCACCGCCGGCTGCCGCTGATGTCCGATTGCGTACGATGGGCTCGTGCGTTCGCCGCCGCCCTGCCAGCCGGGATCGCGGTACAACCGTCCGTTCCGCATACCAATCAGTTTCTCGTCTTTGCGGCGGGCGATCCTGATCTGATCAATGGCCGGCTGGCCGCATACGCGGAAACCAACGGCCTGGCGCTCGGCAGCCCGTGGCGGGCGACCACCGAGCCGGGCCGCGTCACGGCCGAATTGAACATCGGGGATGGCGCTCTCGAACTGGATCCGCTGACGATCGCCGGGATATTCGGCGATCTGGTCGCGGGACCGCGCTAAGGCGCGGTCGGGTGGCGCCGGTCGTTCACGGCGTCCATCGCGTCGGACCAGGCGGCAATGGCGCCAGCGCCGTTGAGGTGGGCCATTGACGTGTAGTTAAGGCCGCCGGGCGTCATCTCCCGCCAGTGCTCGGCCAGTTCTGACGGGCCGAGCGTCCCGGCCTTGGCAAGCAGGGCGGCGAAGAACGCGAGCGTGAATTGCTGCGCCGTCTCCGGTGATAACCCGTGGCGGCTCCCCCAGCCCACCACTTCGCCGACCGTCGCAAAGAAGGCGCTCTGCATCGACGTGATGGTGGACATGGTGTCCAAGCCGCGCTCATCGTCGGCCGGGACCAGCATACCCAGACCGCCGAAAACCGCCTCGGCCTCGGGAGTCACCGGGTACGTGGCGATCGGGCCCATCCGCTGGGCGACGTACGGCAGCGGTACCATCCGGGTGACCGTGGCCACCCCCGTCCACTCCCGGAGAGCCGCGATATCGGCTGTCCCGATCAGGCTGACGAGGCGATGGTTGGGCCGGAACGCCAGTTCGCGGAGGATCTGCTCGGCTGTGGATGGCAGTAGGGCGGCGATGACCCAGTCGGACTTGTCCAGCACTTCCTGATCCGAGGCCTCGACCACGACGTTGCCGAACTCCGCTGCCAGTGCCGCCGAGCGTGCGGCGCTGCGGGGCGACAGGTGAATGTCGGCTTTCGCGCCATGGGCGGCCACCAAGCCGCGTACGACCGGTTCCCCGATAATGCCAACGCCGATCACGCCAATGCGGTATGCCATAGAAGCCAATGTTTCACTCATAGCGCCATGCTACAGCGCCCGTGTCGCGGGAAAAGCTAACGCATCGGTCCTGACTGCCCTATCGCCTGCTGGATGGCCGGAAGAAACTCTTTCTTCTGTTTGCTGCTGAAAGCCCAGCCAGAGATCGTCCAGTGGAACGACGCCTTGCCGGGTTTTGCTTTGTCGCCAGTTTCAGCCAGGAACTCAGCAGTCGGGAAAAAGAGGATGCTGCCACCGCCGCCGAACCGACCGAGCGCCTCATCGACAGACTGGATATCGCGGAAGGCGATGGTTTTGGTCTTGCTTCCCTTCGTCCACGTCACGCCTTCGCCGTACACCGTCAGCGTGACCGGCCGGAGATAAAACACAAGCCAGATTGCCCCGCCGAGAAAAAGCAGAATGACGATCACCATGAAAATGACCAACCCGAGCGCGCCTGGATCGTCGTTGCCTGGAGCAAGCTCCACTGTGATGCCGTAAACCAGAACGCTTATGCAAAGAGCGAACAGCACGGCCACCAAAAACTGTAGCCAGATTCCCGATTTCCCGATCCACGTTTGAGTCACAGGAAGCCTTCTTCCACGAGTTCCCTATCTTTTATGTTACCTTTTGCCTGGAACGCCGGAGTTATCGCCAGGAGGGATCGTATGAAACGTCTGGCTCTGGCGCGAACAGTCGCCGCGGCGGCGATCCTGACCCTGGAACTGACAACCGGATGTACCCAACCTGTCCCCACTGGCGACACTCCGCTGCACCCGGGAACCCCACCGGTCACGGCCACGCCGAGTCCTGCCACCAACCCGTCGCCATCTCTATCCCCGTCGGAGGCGAAGGCAGCGGCACAAGCCGAAACGGCACGATTGTTGTCTCTGGTGACTGTGCTGCCAGGTTCAACGGAAGTGCCGCAACCGCCGGCCACAGTGTTGGATAGCCCGGCCATGGGGACACCGCTGACCGACTCATTGATCCTGGCCACCAAGTTTTGGCAGGTACCGCTGTCGTTACAGGCGGCCAGGGACTGGTTCACCAGCCATCCTCCGGTTGGGTTGACACG
>Ga0123354_10009858_pt1 | contig 14676 bp, 6 predicted proteins | sample TergutLab28metaG_2_FD_97872 | JGI IMG/M metagenome (GOLD analysis project Ga0123354, IMG submission 97872) | Labiotermes labralis P4 segment gut microbial communities from Petit-Saut dam, French Guiana - Lab288 P4 | ecosystem: Host-associated > Arthropoda: Insects > Digestive system > Gut ... | reverse complement strand
CTATCTATCTATCTATCTATCTATCTATCTATCTATCTATCTATCTATCTATCTATCTATCTATCTACCTATCTATCTATCTATCTATCTATCTATCTATCTATCTATCTATCTATCTATCTAAGTCTGACACATGTACTCTTGTAACAATTTTGCTATCTATTGAAAGCGTTTGGGATCCCAGAATGCACTTTAAACATTTTTACCCTTGGATCTGCAATTTAGAGGGCCTGAAGATGACTCAGAAATAGTCGAAACATGTCGCCTTACAACAACATTTTATGTAATAAACTGTTGTGTTTTGACTGATACGTTATACTTTACATGTATTGAGAAACACAGCGGGATGACTAACGGTAAATTTATGTCCGGCACTTTGCCACTGTCAAAAAGTGTAGCTGTCCCCCTTCACTGTACGAAAACACGTTACAGGTTTCGAATTATGGATCCACTCATTCTTAATCTCAAAATCAGATGGAGGTCAGTGGTCAAATTGACGGCCCCATTGCTTAACCCCTGGTAAAATAACCAAGTATTTTTTTTTTTAATTTTTACATTTGTACCGTGTATCTTGATACTAACAAAGTTTATTATCCACTGACGAATTTAAATATTAATATTATTTCTAAGACAATCATTTGTGCATTCGTTGGTGACTAATAAACTTTGATACTCAGGTAATCTATTGAATAGGAGGCTGGCTGGGCCTTTGAATCCAGTGAACACAAAAATCACTTGCTTCTCCCGGGGTTAGAACTCTGGATCGTCCAGACCGTAGCCTTGTCACTATAATGACTGAGCTATCCCGGTTCCTTTTGTTACTTTGTATGCCATTCAGATATCGTCTGGGCAAAATAACAGACACAAGGCTGCTGCATCATTATGAAAGAATCGCACAATTTGTTTTCACGCAATCAAGGGAAGTCCGAGACCAATTTAATATTTCATCAAGTTCTTCTATCACAAAATTCCACGACTTACGTCTTTCTTGCAAGTGCAGATATTTTACAGATCCGACGCTCCTTTGTGTTCGCGTCGTATCAGTTTTTTTTTAAAAAAAAATAAGTGTTCTCCATTATTTTTGTTTATGTTCCGATCCTTTTCGGCTTCCTTTTTGTCCTATCTACGAATCCTTCGTTGTGGTCATTCGTCAAGTGATCCCTGCCACATCACTTACACTCAATATGAAGTCATTACACTAATATACTCCTGTACCTTACCTCAACAATTTAGTTGCTGAACCTGCAACCTTACGTGTTAATTTGAACTTCAGCTTTACGCGTGCATGAGAGTTAATCCCTTCCCCTCAGGGTAGAATGCAAACTGAGAGGGGTTGGGAACAGGGTGGGTGCTGAGTAAAGTATGTGGGTGCACGAGGGAGAAAGTAACAAAGAAAAACTGAAAAATTAACGCTTTAAGGAGTTCTTATCATTTACATTCTTCTACATCTAGATTTGGGTTATCAGGTAAAGAAGGATGAGAATGGCGGAAAATGTAAGGCGCATGGAAGAAACAATAAATGCTTACGAAATGACGATTGGTAAATATAAACAGTCTTTTTTGGTTTCCAGAAAAACACACACACACACACACACACACACACATATATATATATATATATATATATATAATATTCTATGTAGCTCTATTCTTCCATGATCGCGGCACTAGAAGAGGGTAAGTGGTCAGCAGCACGCCCCGGCCGCACTTTACCCCCGGGAAAGACCCGGTACCCATTTTACAGGAGGCTGGGTGGGTCCAAGGGCCGGTCTGGACGGTCGGAAAATCTCGTCCCCCCCGGGATTCGATCTTGGACCGTCCAGCCCGTAGTCAGTTGCTATACCGACTGAGCTACCCGGCTCAGTACACACACATATATACGAGTATTATATATATATATATAATATTCTATATACCGTAGGAATATTATATAGTAAGTATATTAATATATATATATATATATATATATGCTGTGCATTTGTTGGTCTGGACAATTAACTGTACAAAGTGCGCGGTAAATGCATTAAAATCAACAGAAGATATCTCTTGAGGGGCCTAGGAATATGAGGGTGATAATATTCGAATATGTATCACAGAAAGAGGGTCTGGCGTGTATTTTATCCAGTTGGCTTTGGATAGATTTTGACCAGCTGAGCAACAACGGAGTTTACAAGAAGACAGTGTGCCAACTTCAAGGTAAATACAAAATTTTCCCTTTCTACGTCGTATAAGGGGAACAGAGGTACAGCGCTACCCATTTTTAATCACAGCACCAGAAGGAGTTGTCAACCTCACGCCCCGGCCGATTTACACCCGGGAGGGAACCGCGGTGGCCATTCAATAAAAAGTTGCGTGGGCCCCAGACGAGGTCTGGACGCTTTGGGAGCAAATAAAAAATTTGCCTTTTCGTGCATCGAATCCCGGGTCGTCCATCCCGTACCCCAGTTGCTGTACTGAATGTGCCATCCGGACTCCAAACTGGGTCCTGAAACTCGTCAAATTTAATTACGCAATTTGATACAGACGTGATCAAAATTTCGTAGATGGTTAACTTCTTATTTTAAGCGTCACCGTACAACATCAGCGTGGAAATAAGTTCAGCTTCTTTCCGAATCTCCCTATAAATTTGCTTGTGAACTTATTGATATATTATTTCTAATATTATACATCTTCCGCGTAAATGTATTACCCATTTTTATTTCCAACTGACTGCACAACACAAAATTTCGATACCCTACATGTTTCGGCCAAGAACCGCAGACGTCTTCAGGGGGGCTACAATACTTGAGGACACACGCAGCATGCTATGCAAGTTTCCAGCGGCAAGTGGTGAATTACGTACATGCCGCGTCATTCCGCAATTGACTAAAAATTACTGAACCTGTATTAAAATTACGTCATGTAATAACACATTTTTTTTTTCGATTTTGTGATCTAGGAGAGACCTGCGTTTTCTTAGACACCCGGTGTTTGCTCTATAAATGTACTCCCACGAAACATCTGTTATTACAAGAAGTTAAGGTAGAACATTTTACGTTATTTTTAATATATTACTTGCATTATAGTTCTAATATAACTTTAATAATTCTAGAATAATATTGTGTGTATATATTCACTATTCACGGCTGACAAGTTGTACAGCATGCTGCATGTTTCCTAAGATACTGTGGCTCCCTCAAGATAGCCGCGGTTTGTGGCCGAAACATGTTTGAGCGTCAGTATTATTCATTGTGTCGTTAGTCGGAAATAAATGTGTGCGTGTTACTGATATACATTTAAATGGACCACGAAAAGCATTTTGCCAGAATATTCGAAAAGGAGGACTGAAACGTAAGATTAAATTCAGATGGTGCAGTGACGCGAACGTATATATAAAGACCACCCTAAAATTCTGCACTTCATAACGGTCGAGAAATCAAATCGAATGACCATCATAATATAACCATATACGTGCTTGAATCACAGAGCTTATGTGGAGCATAAAGCAGGTGTCTCTCATGAATAAAACACATAAATAGAATTCGAAAACGTGACTATTACGTTCTACGCTCTAGCTCTTTTGGAGAGATTAAGGTTGAATGAGTTCTGAAGAGACTCAAAGCATCAGACAGGTCAGTAAAGTTACTGTGAATGTTAAATCCTTTATATTGATTTAACGTACGAAATGTTCAGTGGAAATGTTACAGAGGTAAGCCCTGGAAGTCATAAGTAACATTATGGGTAGCAATGTCTCTGCCTTAGCTCAAATTAAATGTAAGGACAGAAATTCCTTTAGCCTACACACCATATTTTCTGGTTCCAATTCTTGTCGCACGATCCAAATGTTTGGTTCATGTTACAGCATACTAAGCAGTATTTCACTGAACTTAAGATGTGGATCGCACCGTAAAATGTAAAATGAAGCCAAATGTAGGCCTATGCTTGTGTAGTTTATTTATCCACCCTGTTAGTCCGGGAATAAAACGTAGACTGTTTAAGTGAGGATTAATAAATAATTGAAATGAATGTGGAAGGCAACAGGAAGAGGAGAATCTGTAGGTAATCTCTCAGTCTTTACGTTGGCGAAATGAGGCAAATCATGGAAGATATTAAGATTGCCAATGTACCGGGTGAGATACTAACTTTTACTTTCGGAATACAATTTAAATGCTTGGTCAATTAAGCCAGCTGGATGTACGCATAAACCAAACAACACACCCATGTTGCCTTTAAACTTCCAGTCTTCACGGAGTGTTGTTGGGCTAACAAACCATAAACTGAAGATAAAACTTCCTTGTTTAACCCTTACCCCGCTAACGTGGAGAATATGTTGAGCTCCTAATAATGCCAGCAATTGGCAGATGGGATTTAACTGGGTGTTTAAAGGGTTAAAGCTGTGCATCCCGAAATGTTCTCGTGATATAAATAAATAAATAAATAAAATTTATTAACAAATGAAATTTCCTGTTAATACAAGGAGGAAAAACAAATGCATAGTAAACTGTTGAAACTTCCTTCTTGGAAACCGTTTGGGTGATTGCCAAGCAGATTAAGAGATAATAATGAATCAGATCACAGAGATACGACTTGTGTTAATGATGCTTCATATGCGTGCTTTCAGACTTCCGCAGCGAAGTAGCTTAGAACTGCACTCTTCTGGGTTGTTACGCAGCGAGTAGTTGTAAGAATTGCCAATGGACGGGTATCAGAGATGGGCAGCGACAAGTTTTCCAGTGCGCGAGTTCTTATTTCGTTTCTTGTGTTGAACTGCAAACAGATTTTGAACAAGAACTCCCCTCCCAACATAATACACCCATCTAACGCGTCATCGTTTATTGCCGTAAAAATACTATACGAAACTACACATGAAAGAACTTTTATGTTTTCTGTACTGTGCATTGTGATACAATTATGTAATGTTAACCAACAGAATGCATTTCCAAAATTAATGTTTTAATTCAATTATTCTTGTTTTCTACATGTTTCGAACATCTTACTTTCATCATCAGGAACACTATATTGTGGATGCAGCCTTATATGTTATGTTTTCCATGCGTTTATGCAAGTAGTCTGCCAGGTTGAAGAATGTGCTCGATACACAACACATAAGGCTGCATGGTACAAATAGTCTTCCTGACGATGAACATAAGATGTTCGAAACATGTAGAAGACAAGAAGAATTGAATTAAAACAATTTAACCCCTTAAACGCCGAGTTAAATCCCATTTGCCATCTGCTGGCATTATTAGGAGCTCACCATATTTTCCACATTAGCAGGATAAGGGTTAAAAGCGTATTTTGTTGGTTAACATTACATGGCACCTGAAAGAATCAACGTGTTAATAATAATATGTGCAAAATTCAACAACAATTGGTTGCAAAATAATTTTAATTTGTTGAATGATGGCCGTCATCAGGGAGCTTCCTTTAACATGTGCAGCTTGTGTAAGAATTACCACTACTCACTGCGTAATAGCCCAGAAGAGCGCAGTTCTCGTGGTGTGTCATATTTCAGCACCACAGACAGCGTCACACCGAACTTAGCGAGGTCGATCATGAGTAACAATGTGACACCAAACCTGCAAATTGATCAAGATTCTTTTTTAATGTTTTAAATTTTACGTGCAACCACATACACAAAATTCAACACCGATTTGTTGCGAAATAATTTTATTTGTTGATAGAAGCGTTGTGAGCACAAGACACTGGATATTTGATTCCAGAATTTACATCATTTGAAGACAGACTGAAAGGTATATTTTTGGGCGCAATAATTACCAACAGCAAAACAGTTTTATACTGTATTGTAACTGTATTTTAATTGTAACACTGATTTTAAGAATTGTAACATTCAACCATCACAAAAATAATTTAAATCTGTTTTGGAATTTCTAACATATAAGTGAAAAAACAGCTGTACATGAAAAAGGAAGCTTCCTGATAATGGCCACCAATAAACAAAAATATTTTGCAAACAAATTGGTGTTGAATTTTACACATGTTATTATTCACACGTTTATTCTTTCATTTGTACTTTCGTATAGTATTTTAAGGCAAAAAACGAGTTAGAAGGGTGTAATATATGTGTGTGTGTGTGGGGGGGGGGGGGTGAGAAGTATGTATAACTGTTGTTCAAAACCTCTTTCTACTTGAGCATGTGGGAAGAATTAAGAACTCAAGGACTGGCAAATTTGTCGCTGCTCATCTTTGATACCCGTCCATTGTTTCAATAAACAGATAGGCCGACGATAGACAGACAGAACGTCTCCCGTATTACTTCAACGTTTACATTAAACTTCCGTGAAATCGACGACAGTTTTGTCGATATATTCGACGTAATTCCAATGCTGCACACATGGCTGGCACCAGACACGTGGGCGACCCGAGCAAGTTAACAATTTGGGACCCCTTAAAAAGATAAACTTGAAACTTTTCCGGCGAAGGACAGTGCAGAAGAAATTTCTGAGGGGGCGTGACCAAATTGCGGATAATTTTTCGAGAAATTATTTCGCTTGTGGGGGGACCCGAGTTTACTAGCACCATATTTCCGATTATTCCAGTGACGTCTTGGCGCCCTTTATAGACTGGCGCCTCGGGTAGCTGCTGGCCCGCCCCACACTTCGGCCCTGGTTGCACCACCACTTTCCATTGAAGACGGACAGTAACAACGCTTGCACTAGTAAAAAGTACATTCTCGTCTCTGCTAAAACAAATGTATAGTCACACTCATAAGCGCCTGCGCTATTGGACCTTTCGTCGGGTACCCGGAGCGAGTCAATATTAGGCCAGACATGGTGCTGGAACTCTTTTTACTGTATGTCTGTGGTAACCTTGTAAATGTATTTTATGAGACAGCATAAATAAAGGACCGCTCTTGCGGTTTAGCCAGCGCTCTGGTGGTGGTTAACGGTACTAACATTCCAACTTCCTGCCTTTTTCGTATTATTGATGTCTAGGGATATAGTTTCCTCCCGGAAGAACGTCTGAATCTCCAGCAACATTTACAAAAATAAAACTGTAATGTTGTAGTAGAGTACTTTCACTGCTACTGAATTTTAAATTACGAATATTACTCTGTTGTTGGAACGGTTTGCGTAAAATGGCCAGGCCACACACTGTGCACAGCAGCTGCATGTGGAGGCGGGTGCTAGGCTATAAATTCAGGCAAAATATTTCAGAAACATTCATTGCAACATTTGCTCTTGGGAGAATCACAATGCGAAAAAAGCTTGGGGGATCGTCTGATAACATGTTCTTATTGTTGCTCGCGCCCACACATTGTATAGCTACGACATTACAAGAGAAATGGGGTCAGTGAGTCGGTAGAGTGGCTAGACTGTGGGATGTACTGCTAAGGATATACAGTTCGATTCCCGGCATTGAATAAGTGCTTGTTTTCTTTGCGCCCACTTTTGCTCTGACGTCAATTTAGCTTCCTACTCATTGTGAACCGGGCGATCTTACCTCGAGGGTAAAGTGACTGGTGGAGTGATGCTCACCACTCAGCTCTATCTAGTTTCCAGGATGAGAAAAAGTGGAGGTATACTCCCACGCCTACATATGCAATCGTGGCGTGCAAGGGGATATCTTTACAAACGGGCGATAAAAAGGAACGAAAAAAAAATAAACAGCGAGGGGGCTCTTCAAAAATATTACTTGATGTGCAGCACCCAAAGAGGAAAAAGACGAAACTCGCATACAAATTTGTTTCTAAAAATTAGAATTAAGAAACGAAATAACAAAATGAAAAGTGTAGGCCTGGATAATCATAATAAATATAAGGCATGATAATGGCAGACTTTAACACTCTAAACGCCGAATTAAATCCCATCTGTCATTTGCTGGCATTATTAGGGGCTCGCCATATTCTCCACGTTAGCAGGATAAGGGTTAATTTGCTAAATATGGAGTTCAGAGCAAGATAATGCTGATTACGGCAATTGACCGAGTTTTTTAAAATAAAAGATGGGAATGTCTTCACCAGCTAAAGAATTATAAGATTTTCAGTAAATACAAGGTACAAGGGAGTTAGAAGTCTGGGTATGGCCTTTTGAAACGTCCTCTGAAAATCTAGGAATGGTCAAGGTATGAAATTATCTTAAGTTGTGTTGGTATTGACACAAGATGTGATTTCCGTTTTGTTTCTAATGAAAGAATGACAGCTAAGATGAAAGGAACAATAGTTGACAAGACAAACTAACTTCGGTAACGTGGATACCAGTCAGGTATCTATTTATTTATTTATTTAAAGGCATTTTAAACAGATAAACTTATAACAGCGTGGAATAATGACAGGCAACATGAATTGGGAAGCATATTGAAGGAAGCGGTAGTGGCCTGATTTGAACAGCTATCCCGTAACTTGCTTGCAAGTTCTCAAGAAAATTACTAACATCTGTCAGAATAGCCGGCCGGCGGGCCGAGGTATGAAACGGAAAGAAGAATCAGCAGAGCCACCAGCTCAACTGCGAACTGCAGTATCAGCCAAAGACTTATTAAATGTGCATATGTCACAAGCAAAGAACATCTAGGTTAAGTGCGTGTGTGTGTGTGTGTGGTGGTGGCAAATACAACAGTTAGAGCAATTCTAAACTCTCTTCAAAGCTACAGATTTAGGTTTAATTGCCAACTAGCTATGCAACTAACTAACTAACTAACTAATTAAGTAACTAACTGATTCATTCCGGAGAACCTACCATCTCAGCTGTCAAGCAATTCCCTGCATTTTACGGAATCCAACACGTCCTAACCGTGTTCACAACTACCCAGCTACCCTACACTTGTGCCTACCCTGAGCCAAATTCACGTCCTCCCACCCTCTTTCTTCGAGATAATTTTTAATATCATCCTCCTATTTGCGCCTATGTATTTCAAATGGTCTCTTACTTTCAGGGTTTCTCACCGGAACCTTATATAAGTTTATCTTCTCTGACGAGAGGTAAAAAAATCATGAAGCTCCTCGTTATGCAATTTTTCTTTCGCCTCCATTTAGAGTTAAACAAGAAAAATTTGGTACGTAGATAAATCAGAAGCACTGCAACTCATTATGCATGCACAATGTGTAACCACTAGTGTATACTCTATACTCGCAGCGTGTAAGTCAAAAGTTAGGAACATTGCAACGTAGGGAGATTCTGGGGGTTACTTCCGGCAATTTTACCTTAAGGCATATACAGAATGGGCCACGAAAAAGAAGCCCGCCTTCCGTTTTGCACGTGTCCTTGTGATATTATCTCTGGCGTTAGTACGTATACTGCGTGGAGTGTTTGAACAGTCAGTCAACAGTCGTGCTGTCACCGTGTTGAGGTATACCCGATGTAACTTAGTGATTTTGATGGCTGCAGTTTTCTCTGGGGACACCTGAAAAGTGCGGTATACGAATCAAATCCGCACACGGCACAGGAAATGAAGGACAACATCAGCCACGCAGTTGCAGCCATCAAAATCACTGTTACATCCGGTATACTCGTACCTCAACATGATTAGACGTGCACAGCTGTGTATTGATGCAGGAGGCAACCACTTTCATCGTCCTCTATGATGGTACATCCTTTCAGCATTTGGCTACTGTATTAATTTCTGTATTTACGCTATGCTACGGACCCGGGCTAATTTTTCGTGGCCCACCCTGTAGAATTCATAACTTAGTGGCACGGATTTCACAAAAATGAAATAAAGCAACATCGACAATACGAATATTAATACCGGAAATGCCTATTCAACATTTTCCACTGGCTCAGTACAATATCTATGAAAACTGCCCCGTTCCTTAGCTGTAATTGCCTAAAATCTTCGCAACCTTTCTAAGCAGTAAACACACTTCCTCCTCCACGTAACTTCAGCTTAAACATCAACAAATTTAATCACTGTAAAGGTGGAGGAAACAAATATTTCAGAAACATCGTAAGAAACATTACTGCTGTCCAAGAAACGTCCACTGTATAAACCTGAAAATGTTACAAAGCAAAACAAAAGCGAGTTTTACAAAGTTGTTACATGACATTCCTTCTTCAAAAGGTTGCCTGTAAACGTTTCCTAATTAAAGGGTCAAACAGTGTTAGGAAAATATTTTTACTCCCTCGATGGTAGGTCCTCCTTGAGGAAGGCTGAGTCAGCCGGGTAAAGAGCTTGTGGGGGCGACAGCCTAGCATCTGGGAGGGCCAGCCTATGTCAGACACGTTTCAAGCGAAATGCCGGACAAAGGGAGGTACTTGGTCCTGCAGGTTGCGAGTTGAGCTTTGGGCTTAAACAATCCCCTCGTAAAAACTCAACTGTCATGGAACCTCGGCAAAGGGGAGGTCATAACCCGAAAACGGACCGAAACGCCATAAAAGCGAAGCAGAGAAATAGGAACAAAAAAAAATATTAACCTCTAGGGTACACAGATTATATTTCAGCCTGGAAAGGTACTTGAGATATAAGAATTACAAACTGTGATCATTCAAGTCAGCTGAAGATTACGTTTCCTATTCCAAATTTCGTCGCCCATTACCATTTTAGGGCCGTGACGTGACTGGTTATCATATCCGGAATAACGTAGAAACAAAATGGTTGATTTAATTCAGAGCCATATAATGGTTAAAGTGACAACGAGGGTGGTTGTTACTGGTTTGGTTTATGAGATATAAAGTTGTTTCCTTATTTCGTCACGCGTCAGTGCAGGACATAAAATATATTGACGCTGATACACTTTACGAGAAATGTACAAAGGGACATCAAAAAGGTCCAATATGATGTATTCGAAACAGCGGGGTCAGAGTTACTGCTTGGGTTGCCAACAGAAGTTTGTGTCTGCATAAAGAACGACGTCACGTCTGGAAGAGGTATAAAGAATGGTAGACATAATGGCATTTTCTGCAAGTGTCTCTCTCTCTCTTTCTCTCTGTAATATTCGTGATGTGACTGACTGAAGCCTGAGAGCAGCACTCCGAATACAAGGGTTAGCTGTGGAGTCAGATCCAGGTTTCCAAAGTTACGGCAAATATTAAAAGAGACTGTTTTCCGGGCGGTACGCGTCAAGTCCGAAGAAATAATTTTTAGGCTTTGTTAAAAAAGAAGGAAACCCGCTTAACGTGTAGACCATATCCGTCTCTCCGTTCGTACGTTTGCGACCTGTTATCATGACCAAATTTTGTCACGTTTTAAGAGATTTATTACGTAAGGTATTAATGCAAAAATTTTGTTGAGGAAGCTCGATTTTCGTAAAAAAAATTCAGTGACGTGACAGCCGAACCAAACTTGATTTACGGGCGTCAAAGAAATTCTATTCCTGCGTCTCGTATTTCCTGACCGATTTGGGTGAAACTTGGTCAAGATTACTTCAACACAAAGCCCTTTAGTAACTGCGTGTTCAGTTAAAACCGGTGCAATGACAATCACGCATTACTTACCGGGGCGTAAATATATTTTTGCCATATTTTCCGTATTTTTTTTGGACAGATATGGGTTAAATTCAGTTGATATTATCTGAACACAGTGCCACTGAGTAACTGGGGGGGTTTCGTGAAAATCGATGCAGTTAAAGCCATGAGTAAATAGAATAATTTTTTCTCGCTCGAGTTGGATACAATTTGCTACGGAATCTGTCTAAAGAACGTTGCTGAGTGACTGCTAAGAAGTGTGGCAAAAGGTACAACGAAAGCCCTATCTGCAATATGACGTAAATAAAATTCCTTACACAGTTTTCATGTCCCTTCTGCAGAGATCAATCTCCAATATAAAGTAACACGAAAAAATTAGAGTTTTACGTATTTTTAATCTTTAAGTTTCTTCGGTATCAGGAGCAAAAGGAAAACTTTTACGCACCGAATGCTAGCAAGAATTTTCCGAACTCAATCTGCTCCCACCTACTTCGTAAACATTAATTTTTTACTGTCATTTCTAAACATCTGTACCTTAGGAAAGATTTATCGGCTAAGAGAAGGATTTTTTTTTTTTAACTTTTTACGAGTGCTCTGGACCCTAAATGCACTGCACGAACAACGAGTTGCCCTTGCAAGTCCGTTGCAAGCACGTTACATTTTGAGATAAAGACGTCCTGACCATTAAGGTAACTTTCTTATTTAGCTATAACACCTTTAAAGTACAACATTCATTAATGTTTAATTTCACTGTGTCTGACAAGTATTGACCTTATGATACTTTTCAATGACCTATTTTACAAAACCAAGTAAGCTACTGTCATTGTCTGCGTTAAAATATGAATTGGTATTAGTTAGGCCTGTAGATTAAAAAAAATAATAAAACCTTTAATTGAGTGTAAAAGGCGTGGCTATAAAATAAGGAGACTATTTTCAGAGGAGTAAATTATTTATTAAATTATTGTGTCTACATTTTATCCCATTCAAATTTTCACTAGAAGCTACATACGAGATTTCCAGCCCTCTGAGCATCCCTGATGTAATTTCATAAATGATTTCAGTAACACTACCCTCTAAACCGTTTCCCTCATGTAACAAATTAAACGTTTCCTCAGAAATTTGACATTTACTGTTTCCTCAGTTCTCCCATCAAGCATGAACGCGGTAAGATAAAAAAGATAGCAAAAGAATTAATACTTCATACTAAGCCAAAGGAACGGCGCGTGGTTCAGCGGTAATACTACTTCCCTGCTCTTCGTTAAGCATTACACAACAAAGACAAACAAGTGACTGAAGGCGGATGGTCACTTTCACGCCACTGCTGCTTCACTCTCAGGAAAAATTTCTCGATACCCTCTGAAAAAGAGACTGGATGGATATCTGAGCTGGCCTGGAAGCTCTGGGGAACAGCAAAATTTCTTATTCCTGCCGGAAAAGGGAACCAAGTTTTTATTGAAACGAACTTGCAGCTCAAATTATCTTTATCGTTTCACCGTGCATTCTGTAGATTATTTAATTACACACACCAATACATGCACACACACACACACACACACCAACATATATATATTATTTAAGAAGTCTAAAATTTATATTGAAACACTTAAAACGCACCTACATGTTTCGATCACACGATCATCCTCAGGGAGCATATATTTGTCCTTGTTAAAGTTATATTTTAAAACATTCGGTGAATTACTTCGTTATACTAACTTGGTGCTGTGGCAGCATGTCTGTAAATAGAAAATGTTTATTGATAGACTGTTAAAACAATATAGTAAATAAGAATTGAATATTATACACAAATAATTGGGCTATCCGGTTTGAAGCTTGAGTTATGCTTACCGTGCTTTTGTGTGTGAGTCGTAAGCTGTTTAGAATGAACCTGGTTTTGGATGTGCGCCGTATGCTGTGCAGCTTGAGACAGGTTATGGATTACGTGGAAGTATTCGTGTTGTGTTTGCAAGTTCATAGAGGGGGTTGATATCGCGGATTTGTTGCTCGTAATCAATATTTTATGTTCATGGAATATCTGCATATATAAGGCTTCCAAACATTTCATACGTGTGCCTTTCTGACATGCCTTCAAGAATTGTAATGTATCTGTTATTGTCCCATATTCATGTCTATTCTGCAAAATGTGCAATGCATAGGCAGATGTTGGATTATTGGTTCTTGTATATCTTACGTGCTCTTTGTGTCTTACATTTATAGACCTGCCTGACTGTCCGAAATATATGTTATTACATGTATTACATTTTAACTTTTATATTCCACTAGGAATTTTATTCGTCTGTTTCTCAGTTAGTTGTTATTGTATGGTATTGGTTGCTCGGAAGAAAATGTTCAGATTGGCTTACTTAAACAGATTGGTGATGCGTCTTATTATTAGACTGAAGTAAGTGACGGTTACCCATTTTTTGTCAAGTGAAATTGTTGTGCATTTTTGTTGTTATTTTTGTTTCTTGCAACTCAAAGTTTTAAGCACCATATATTTTGATAATAAAAGGACATGACAGATACACAGCCAACGAAGAGTAATTTTATCGAAGACAAATATACATAGAGTTGACATTTATAACTATATTTGCAGAATGTTATTTGTAATGCCGAGTGTAAGAGCAGCTTTGTTCCGAATCCTCCGTAAACCTTCTGACGGTTCATCAGTCAGTGAATCAGAAAACGTTGGGAACCTCACTGCTGGTCGCTACGCTTGTGACTCTTCAGTGTCAGAAATATTCTTCTTGCCATCAGAATTACGTTTCATGGATCTGCGGTTTTGTTGTCTCACTGTTTATGTTTCAACCAACACGAATTCTGTCTGAATGCAGAATATAAGTGGAGAAGCAAAACATTGTCATAATCATGGGTTTCAGGGTGAATGTGGTCTTGTGGTTTTAGGTGTGGTGAATACAGAGACTGTACGCTTGGATTATACACGTTCGATCGTGGTTTAAAGCAGGGTTTACTGCATGAATCCTACGGAGTAAGAAATTATGGGTACATGCAGCCCAGCATAGAGTTTAGTAAATATCCAGCAAAGAAGATTAAATGTAACAGGAACAAGAAGGGTTTTGGGGAAGTGGTGATTCTAGTCAAGTAGATTGGTACTTACGTTTCGGGGCAAAAAACTGCTACTCTCAGTTGAAAGGTGGAATTTTAAGGGACGGTTACAATAAGACGCAGCAAATATTATAATAGAATATATTTATTTACTGCAATTGGGTTGTCACCCGGTGGCAGTGGTTATTTTACATGTAAACAAAACATGAAATTGGTTACTAATAAATTTAAGTCAGGAGGGCTACATGAGAAGCATGTAGTGGCAACTTGGAAT
>Ga0123354_10009857_pt1 | contig 14676 bp, 3 predicted proteins | sample TergutLab28metaG_2_FD_97872 | JGI IMG/M metagenome (GOLD analysis project Ga0123354, IMG submission 97872) | Labiotermes labralis P4 segment gut microbial communities from Petit-Saut dam, French Guiana - Lab288 P4 | ecosystem: Host-associated > Arthropoda: Insects > Digestive system > Gut ... | reverse complement strand
GTCTGGACCTACGGAATCCAACTATGGGGAACTGCATCGAACTCAAATCTAGAGATACTAGAGCGATTCCAGTCAAAAGTGCTACGCATAACAACAGATGCTCCATGGTATGTTCCTAATACTACAATCAAAAGTGATCTACAAATACCAACGGTCAAACAAGAAGCACGAAAATTCAGTGCAAAATACCGAAAACGACTCGACACTCACTCCAACAACCTAGCAAATACATTATTTACAGAGCATTTCGGAACTCGCAGACTTAAGAGACTATATCCTACTGACCTCGTCATTAATCGTTAACTAACTTAGCAACATTCACCTGAGACAACATCAATCCTTGCGATTGAGAATAGAAGGGAGAACTTCACTGGAAGTATCTCCTACATGCCTCTAGCGCTATCTACACAACGGTTACTAAATGTCTCCGTACAGATTGTAACAAACAAGGACTTCAAATAAAAAAAAAAGTCATGTTCGGGTTAAATTTTGGAACTTGACATTTAGAGGGTACGGTGTAATAACCTTCAGTTTCGTGGCTGTAACACTAATATTTTCCACAACAATATTCACGAAACATGTATCACGAGTCTCTGAAATTACAAAACTTCAATAATTTAATCGTTTGTGACGATCAACCACGGCATAATGACTTCTTGTTTAGACATGAATTAAATAGATTATCCTTCCACGCAACACACATTCATGTGATCGTCTTGAAAATATTCGTACTTTCATTTCAATTTTCCTTGCAGTTCCCGATTTTTTTTAACGCAAATTGCTTTTCCACTAGACCTCGTGTCCCGTGCGTAAAAGGTCCAAAGGGTTTATGTTACGAATTTTGTTCTGAATTTGTTCTTGTACTCATCGCGTGGCCCATGTGTATTTCAGAGGCATTTGACGAAATGGGTCAGCCCCTGCCCCCAGACTATCTTCACTGGGCTAATGCTATGACCGATTTTCCTTATTATTTTACATATCATTAAAATATGAACTAGAAATGGGATAACATGTGATCGGCCCTAACTTTTAAAGTTCGGGGGAAACCATTTCTTACTGAAGTTACATAGGCCTAAATTATTTTATTTTGCAAGAACTTGCAAAACAATTATGTAACTGCCTTACGAAGGTTTTCAGATTAAGGTGGGAAAATGAACTCTGTAGGCGAGGTACCTTAAAATGTGAATCAAGAATTGATTACTTATTGAGCTTCATTTACTCCCACATTGGAAACTGCTTTCTACACGTCACAAATAATTTACGGAAAATAGCGAGATTTGAAAATAATTTTGGTATTAATTTAGAATTTGTATACTGTATGTACACTGTCCTGTTTATTAAATTAAAATAAATTTATATGTCTGAATATTTATGTACTCACTTCTCGGCATAAAATTGCGATCAAAATGGCTACTTGCATGGATATCTTAAAACAATTTGTTGTTAAGCATTCACGCTTATTAACAATACAGATAACAAGTAAAGTGATATTTTAAACCTTCCTTCAAATGCAACCACTTAATCAAAATACCTTCAATAAGGTTGCCTCATCTGACGACCACTTACACCGCTGGTGTCCAATGCACTCAACCGCACACAGAAACATACCGAAGGCGAATGACGTAAGGCTGGAAAGTGAAGTACTGCAATCTTTGTGGGAGTTTCGATGTTCATTTCTCTGTTTAGCGCCATCCCCTATGGGGCATTTTATGTACTATTATTACGTAAAGTATGGCATGCATTTAAGTAGGTCTTCGTTTTAGACGTATTTTATAATACGTTTGATTAAAATACGTTTTGTAATTATAATTACAAAGCTGTTACAAGTTGGAAACGTACTTTTGTTTCTTTGTTGCTCTGTAATAAACTCGTCAATTTGTCGGCTACATCTCGGAAATAAGACGTGGCAGAACTATGAACTTTATATCAAATGTTGCGCAACAAGCAGCTGAAGACAGACACATCAGGCGTCCTTCGACCTACAGGGCTGGAGTCCAGATGCCTTCAAATACAACTACATATTTTCTCATTTAAACTTACATATTTTCACATAAGTGATCTCTCTTCTCTTGAAATTCCCATATGGTTAGGGATTTATTTCGTCATGTTTGAGAAGAAACCTCTGGAGACAGTATGTGGACCAAAAAGGAGAGAAATATGAGAACCGATAAAAGTACGCAGTGATGGAATCCATAATTTCTACTCATCACCCAGTATAACTAGAGTACTCAGATCGAGATGTACACGAATGGCAAGAAATGCAACACGCCTGAAGTGAATAACAAGACAGAAAATTGAGCCTCTACGTATGACGTAACATTGAGGCGCGTTCGTGCAACCATGCTTGAAGTGGAAAAGCAATAAGTATTACATATTCTGAGTGCGTATTTGAAGCCTGAAGTATCCAGCATGAAATGCGCATGCGCCATATTGTCGTCTGTGACCTGTCCGCTTAAAAATATTTCACCAAATTATCTGGCACAATTTTCGAAAAACAGTTATTGAACATGCATGTGGTTTTTTTACAACTTTTGTCTGGATTATTTCTTATTCTAAGAAGAACTGAGCGAGTTATGATCAAACATCTATATTGGTCTTCATGCAAAATACCCGCTATTCTTGTCAGATTTTAATGAAACTTGAATTTTCTCCGCAGATTTTCGAAGAATACTGGAATATCAAATTTCATGAAAATCCATCCAGTGGGATTAAAGGTTGTTCCATGCGATCAGACGGACATAACGAAACTAATAATAGCCTTTCCCAATTTTTCGAACGCGCCTAATAAAGCACGAATAATTTTAGTCTGAAAACTTACAGGGGCATGGCGTTGTGGAAGACACAGACCTTCATGGAATGATAATACCGAGAGCGATATAAACAGATTGTGAGGGTGTGCTTCTAATCCATCTCGCAGAACGCGGTACTAATACTTCATGCTTTTTGCAAGTATTGCATGACTATAGGCTTCTCTACAAGAACTCTGCTGCATTTAGTTACGGACCCACCGGCAGTACCGCGCGCTGCTTCAGCAGCAGATGCATGGAGTCTGTAGCTTTGGGCTGAAGATGACGAAAGTTTATTACAAAACCTCTTCTTAAAACTGTAACTAGCTGCGTGACAGGCACAGAACGGGAAATTTACTATTTCCAGAACACATTTTATCAGACTGTGGTATGTGTACCTCTATTGGTAGGCCAACCATCGGCAAGTGTTACGTGGCCTTGACCGAAATATGAGGAAGAATAAACATGTCTGAAAATGAACAGAAAATAAGGCACATATATTTGCTAATATGCAGCACTGCTAGCGACATTACATAACTCATCCCTGCTGTTAGTCAAACTTTCCAATTTAATTTTTTATTTAAATACAAAAGAAAAAAGTGGTACATTTAAACTGTTAAATTTCATTGACTGGTAAGCCAGAGAAAATACCTGAGAACCCCCATTCTGGACCAACCTCCTGCTAGAAATTAATAAGTTTCTGTGTTTTTCTTCATGGTATTTCTCTTTCTGCCCAGCACAGGAGCTGCAGCGTTCCATTCAATTTCAGGGTCTTCTGTTTACATGGATGTACTAATGGCACATTCTAAAGCAAAGTTAAAAAGCAATGGTGATAAAACATCTAGTTGTTTCAGACCATTCTGTACAGGAGTTACACACTTGTGTGAATGGTAGTATCTGCACCAACAACCACACAGCCAGCTTCCTTATAATTTCTACAAATTTTACTGGCTTACTCTGGCACCTGCCAAGCCTCCTTCCAAGCTACGCAATAATCATTTGTGTGTGTGTGTAGTGGGCTAATTTTGATTTCTCCTTCAAACCCAATTACAAAATATTTTTGTGTTTTCTAATCCCACTGCAATATATACAACATCCTTTAATGTGCAGCAGACCCATACTTGAGCTGCTGAGCAATTAACAAGTCACACTTTTTCAGCCTGCACAGGTGATTTTTGAAAAATTTGTACGATTTCAGTAACTTTACACAACCTCATCATACTTTGCAACATTACACAGAATTTCATGAACATCTCTATATTTGCTTCATGACAGCATCGCTACAGACCTTAAAGCTGCAGGGCACAGATCCTGGACACATCACCCAGTCAACTAAAATTGGTGTGAAGCTACCTGATATTTTCAGCACATTATTGAAGTTTTTCCCATTACATACAGAAATGTGTATGAGTTCACATGTACTGAGCAGAAAGCACCAGATAACACTAAAGTTCACAGATCACTCTAGAATGTGAGGTTCACAGGTCACTCTAGAACTATGAGTGCTGGGTATGGAACTTGCTTGATGTTATGCTTCCAGCACCTAGAATTTGGTGCTGGCTCATCGATTTTTTGAAAATTTGTTGACATCTGCCTTACAGTTATAATGGCAGCCAACTGTATTTGATTTCATTTCATTTCACAAGTGGAAAATCCAAACAGTAAACTGTCCTGAATTCAAGCTAAATATGCACATAAACTAGTCCAAGCAAATATGGAGAATGTACACATACATGCATAAAGTGGTAAGTTCATCTTCATTTACAAATAGCATCAGTGGATAATCTAAAGGGATATAAACAGAAAATCTCCTACATTCGGTGTTCATTGTGGTTTAGTAATTCTTGTACAATAAAAGAAGAGTCACTTTTACAAATAACTATTTTATTATATATTAGATGTATTTAAAAGTACACCAATAACAATTCAGTGGCTCGAAAACAATTCCTCACAGTTGCATGACACTAAAACACAATTATGAAAAGCAAACATAATCTCAGTAATTAGGAAGTGAGAAAAAGCAATGTAGGGACTGACAGGAACACAAAGATGACCACAAAAGGTATTTACATTAACCAGTCACATTTACACTCCAAACCATCTGTTAAGTTCAATGGGCATGTGTACCTCAGTCTCAAATCTGTTAGAGATTCAACCTGCCAGAAAGGACAGTGTTGCACATTCAACTTTATGAAGTTACAGACAACTTATTACTTTTCAAGCTTCTCTGAACTTGCTAATACATCTACAAGCATCAAAGCTGGTTCATTTTATTTTCACTCATAATATCCCACATACCATATTCTACTTCTACCGACAATTAGGGGGGGGGGGACTTTAAGAACAAACTATTATTCTGGAAAGTGATGTACTCAGTAAGAAGCAACTGGAAATAATGAAAATTGTTTAATATAGGAAGGTGCAATATTAAATAATCACTGTACATGGCAGTGAAAACAAGTTTTACAGAAACATACAGAACTACTATGTCTGTAAACTTCGTCCACTGTCTGATATTCAAAAAGTAAAGCTATGTTTCAGGAACTGGATTAGTTCATAACATACATCAGGTGACAGAATGGGGAGATAACTATTTTTTTGGGTGTGGTAGAAACTGTCATTCTCAACAAGTGGCCCACTCCATCTGCAAATGGGAACAGATCCAATCCCTAAAATACAGTGTTCTTTGAGACAATAGCCAGTCCAGAAACCTAGCACATAAACATTATATACAGTACTATTATATGAACATTTGACAAAGTTTTACAGGAGTTAGGGAACACATACAAAGTGGCAAAAAATAAAACATCAAAAATGGAAATAAATTAAGAAAAAAGGTGTATCAATATATCTGAGTGGTTTGGTAGCTCAGGCATGGAAAAAACTCAACAGTAAATATACATTCACTGCATGTAAAATTAGCAGTATCAACTCAGAGCTAGAGTGGCAGAAGGTTACGTGGTCAAATGTTTTATACAACACGGACATGTACACTGCAAGATTTCACGAAAAGCACTCAAAGTAACACAAAAATGTTCTAACATTACATTCGTATCATGCTAATGTGCTCAGTTTCATGCCAAAAAAATTGTGGTCCAGAGCACAAACCTATCACCAATAATATGGCACAGCTGGGAAATACATGCTGATACTGGAAGCCTCAATTCCAGGGTGCAAAAATAAAAATACTGAATGACCATCCGTAAGTAACAAGCTGCCAGCCTAAAGACTCTTGACAAGCACACAGATGTCAACATCAGACTGAACATCAACAGTAACTTCAAAATGACATCTGTGGTTTGAAAAATAGCTAAATGTCAGAATTTTATTCTGAAATTATCAAATAAACATTTGGACCACAGCCATGCTGTTTAGTATGCCACCTAATACAGAAAACTGAGAAACAAACACATTTCATAAGTTACAGGCCACTTCAGTGAGTATGTACTTGCAAGTAGTGAAGAAGCCACTGTCCAGTCATTTCTAAAACATCTGCCATATTAATGACTTCTACTCATTATGCACAACTGCAACTCCATTTGTACTGCTGCACAAAGATGGTAAAATCCAGTATCCAAAGGCTGACAGTCAGAGAAGAATTAACAGGCATCATAAAAGACATTTAGGGGCTAGATAAAAAGTGGTTGGCTACCAGGCAATCTCTGCAGAAGGTCATTAATTTCTATTTGTTTCCAAAATGTTCCTAACTTTTTAAAAACCAGCACTGCCAAATATGAACACACACACACGAAGACATCCCTAAAAATTCATTTTACACATTTAGGGAACAAGAAAATTTGCTGCATTTTTAAGACATGCTGTATAATCTGTTTATTCTTCGTAAAATGCCATGTAGTTCGTAACTTTACCTTTCTCTGTTCAAATAATACATTTTTCATAAACCATGCAATAAAATTTAAATACTGTCCTTGGTAACGAAAAGGCTAGCCACTGGGGAAGGCACATTCTACTAGTAATATCGATAAAAATAATGTGTCACCTTTACTTCACATCAGGTGACAAAACATACAAAATAACTGTTTGAGAAGAGCAAAACCTGGTAGATTAAAACAAAAACAATGTTACATTTTGTGATGTGCAAGTAACATTTTAAGCATCAGCATAAAATTTTCACTCAAGTCAAGCAAGCATGCTACTGAACAATTTCCAGCTGTACTGTGTTTAACAGTTTTGATATATTTTTTCCACGCACAGTAATATAAACGCACATTGTGAAAGTTGGAATTGATTGAGATCTATTGTTATTTTATATCAGTCACCATCTTCAGGTCCTTTTTGCTGTGAACTGAAAAAGGACAAAAACTGCTACCTGGAAGCTAGCTGTAACTGAATAAAAATATTTGTAAAGGCATAACTTATGAAAAAACAAGGTGTGAAATATATGGAGTCTTCACAAACGCTAAACATATACTCCCACTCTAAAAGAATCAAAGCAACTAAAACTACCTACATTAACTTCCATTTACAGTACGAATCACAACACTACTTTATCAATAGATACATATTTTGGATAATCAAAATACAATAAACTATAATTCATAACAATTAACAAAACCTGATATATATTAAAAACCATTAAATTTATCCTCAAGGGTCACATATAATTTTTCATATATATATGCTATTATTACAATTACAATATTTTGGATATAATTATCACGGTACAACTTCTTCTTTCACAAAACTTTGCATTAAATGGTTAAAGTATGTTAAAACTTTTAACTGAAAAACCAATAATGATTAGCACATTGGTGCAGCTATTAATTATATACATTACATCTCAATCACTTTCTTTCCTGTTATGTTAACATCATGGTAGACTTACTTCATTTATGTACTTCACCATCATTACTTGCTGATTGATCACAACATTTTTTGTGTCTCCTGAAAACTATGACAAAAATGGCTTCGATACTTAATGACAAACATATATTTAAGTAACAATAACAGCAAACAAGAATAGTATTAATCTATAAGACAGTAGCTATATGAAAGACAGCCATTGGACAACTGGAGCATAAACCATAGCTGAATTAACCCGCAAATTATATTCAGTTTTTTAATTAAGGGTTTGAAAGTATTTTTTACTATTTAATAGAAGGTTTTACGAATCACAAAGTTTTAACATCATCACTGTACACATTATTGCAGTGATTTGTAAAATGCAACAACTTATTTATGATGTATGGCCCCTAAAGATAAACCTGATGGTTAAATTACATCTGAATAAGTTAAGTGATATGAATTTTAATATATTACATTTTAAAGGCCTACAATACATAGAAAAAAGTTACTGATATAATGATATGACAATTTGTGTCAAAATGCAATGAGTCAGCTCACACAGTAACTGGTTCTGAAAATGGGGCTTTCATATGGAATTATTAAATTCACAAAGTAAATTTTCTGTACACAAAAGAGGAGATACTATTAAAGTCTGCCTGTAAGACATTAATATGTTAATCACTGACTTCTCAATCATAATGGCCAGTATTCATAAGGTAATGGTAGTACCACCTATGAGCAGAAATTCTACATAAAAAAAAAATTTTGCTAAGATGGACACCATGATTATGCATAATAGCCTTGCCTTGATACTCTGTAAAGAATAAATTAAAGTTCTGATTATTAGCTCAATCGAAAATCAATAACAGCATGCTATTCTCATGCCACTGTGGACTATGGAAGTAAAGAAGCTCTGTCTGAGCCATGAAATAAAAAAACATAAATAGAACAATTTAACATGCACGTATGACACTTTAGCCTCTCAACACACAAGGTCTATTCTTCAGCTTGGCATAATCCAACTTTTAATTCATGTTAACTGAAACTGTTGGATCTGCTCAGGGTAAGTGTAGATCACAGTCTCCGTCTGCCCATTCTGGTCTGTTGTGAGGATGCTGCCTGCCAATGTCTGAGCATCTGCAAACACGTTAGAAGTTACAAACTCCAGTGCTGTATGTTAGGAAGAAAGTTTCAAGATAAAACATGGCAAAATGTTTTTACAGTACCTAAAACACATTACAAAAAGAATGTGATGAACTAGTAGAGTTTACAGCTCTTGAAGACAGAGAAAACAACCATAAAATTAAAAACCAACTATGTACTCTGCTGCTGGGACTACCCAACTACCTTCATATATGTCTCCAACTTGTTTCAGCCCATCTGCACCATTATTGAGGAGTCCAGTATGATACAAGTGGAAGCATCAAAGGTTTACACATATGACAGTATGAACACACAGCACACTAACACATAACTCAAGCTAAAAGTAAAACATGCCTGATTAAAAAAATTCAATATAGTATTAATCCCAATACAATACTGTTACAAAAAACTGCTGCTTCCTTGATAAATGTCTGAAAATGTATATACAGGGTGATTCATGAGTTATGTACATAACTGTAGGAGATGATTTCTTATGTCTTCATCATAAAAATATTTCCTATCAACATGGATCCTGTTCTCAGTGGTTATGGTGCTATGGGCATTATTTAATGCTGATAAATGCACTCCAGTGAACAGCACATGCATGTTACATGACCTTGAACAAATGCTGTGTGCACCACTGAGTTGAGTGTGATAAAAACAAATTACAGTCTTATCTTGTGCACCTGTATATGCACTATTCGAAACTCAGCATGGAGGTGCATTTTGATTTAGGGTGAGTTTCTCAAAAACCTGCTTCAAGCACATGTCAGTATAAATTAATGGCAATTATTTCATGAAGTTAAATTCAGACATAAAATTCATCAGGTACAAGTTTATTATTTTATTCCATACATTTTCAATAATCCTTCCCTTTTATTGTTTCAAATGGTCTAACTCCATAACCATTCCAAATCAGACACATGTTTATATGAATTTTTTTATCACACAAACCTAGGAATCATCTCCTTAAAGTTATGTGCATTAACTCATGAATCAGTGTAATAAACGTTCATTCACACACTTATTATTTAGATGAATGTGCCATACTATATACCAACAGCAGATGGAAAGGCTGACAACAGTACACAGTTTATTGATAAAGGTGGCAACACTGCATGACCAATGCAATTCCATTACAAGGCTGAAAACAATGCTCATGTCAAGTGTCATTATTAACTATCAGAACTTCCTCTTCATTTGTGTACTTACACACAGCCACACCCCATGATGTGGGAGAGCATACTCTCACCATACTCACAAGCGGATAATGTATGGGGCAGGGTAAATGTTTTTTGTTATGCATGAATACTATATACAAACATATATGGTCACTCATGGACAGTGAAACAGTAAAAATATTTCAAGAGGAAGGATAAATTGGAAATCGTGCTGATGGTTGAAAACATAATGATGATTTCTGAAATACATGTAAAGGGTTGGGAACATGTAAATGCAGTATCAACACGACGGATTTTTACTGAAAATACATGATACAGAAGGAATAAAGAGTGCCTCCAAGTAGTAAGATGTCAGATCCTCCAAACAAACATTATGTTTGAATTCTGAAGTAAACATATACTCGATATGTATATACTTCAACAAATTTACCCTAACTTTTTTGTATTGTCATTTCACAAAATCTGGTGTGTGTAGTCGATTTATGGTGAAGGGTAACTGAAACAATGGCATATAAATGGCATTATCAGAATACTTCAGGTCAGAATATGACAGCCTGAAACTACATAATGTACTTACTGGAAAGGAAGACTAAACTTTTTCTACTTCATCATCTGAAAAGCAGGAGGTAGCCTTATACAATATAATCATAAACAAAGTATAACATGTTATGTACAGATATTTTCTTGAAAACTGAAGACTGTGAAGTAGGGTCACCTTATATTGAGGTCAATATGGCACACTACATATTACAAAGATAAATGAAAATATCACTCACTGTGTCAGTAAGTTTTTAAGTAAGGACACATTCATCTATTTCAAACACTCTAAAACCCTACAAATACCACAACACATAACTTTATAAGGTACACTTCTATTTTTAAGTTGCAGTGTAACCACAACAGAAGAGTATGCCTTATGATAACTTCCATGCACTGAGAAAAATGTTAAATAAAATCATTTTCTTACTATTTATGGAAAGAAATCACATAAAATGGGAACTTTTTCCAGCATTTATAACAATGCACATGATTCCTAATTACTGCAGCATACAAAATTAGAAACCTGCAGTTATAATGAAGAGTACATGAGATCACAATATAAAAAATTGTCCCAATATATCATTCTAGTAAGTTCCAGTGTACTTACTGTAAGCATCTTCAGTCATTTCCTCATAAATCTCACCAGAACCTATGGGTTTATCACCCTTGGTTGCCTAAAAAAATAAAGAGAATCAGAAGCAATTATGTATATACAGCACAACCCTGACTTCAGGGTCCCAGATTTCAGCTCTCCCACATTTAGAGCTCACTGTTTCTGGTCCCAGCCAGAATCCCACAATAGTAATTTATATATATATTCATTTTAAGGTTTCTTGACACCAGATTTTTCCCACACTAAAAAGTGCAAAAATTCGGTCCCTTCACCTTTCTGGACCCTCAACTTAGGGTTAATTTTTACATCTCTAGAGTCCAGGTTGCATTAAGTAACACCATTATTATGTGCAATGGAAGTGAAATGATGTCAAGATTGACTGACTGTGAAATATTGCTGTGGTGCACTACTGATTTTCAAGGGCTAGTGTGTGTGTGAGATTAGTCAAAAGCCTGCCACAGGAGCCATTTAATTGTAAGAACATTTCTAACTCATTTTTATTGGCTGATCATAAATCATGGGAGTTAATTTACCTTATGTTTGGTCATGAACCACAATGCCAATAGACGAAAAGACTCAAAGACTGTCTTGTACAGTGAAAACATAATTTTAGTTTAGTTTAAAAGTTTTTTTTCTCCTCCATGTCCCATATAATAAATACACAACTGCCTGAGGCAAAAATGTCACTAGTTTTATCAAAACCTCAGCTAAAGAGAGTCTTGGTCTGTATGAAATGAAGTAACACAAACCATGGTTTGATGAAAAATGTTCAAGATTTTGACATCAAAGGAAGCAAGCTAAAATGTAGTTGTTACAGGATCCAAACTAAAGCAATGTATATAATCTACACAATGTAAGATGTGAAGCTAGTAGACATTCAGGGACAAAAAGAAGGAAAACCTGGAATTTAAAACTGATGAACTTGAAACTAACAGTAAGACCACAAATATCAGAAACTTGTAGAGGGGCATCAAGAACTTTAAGAAGGGTTACCAGCCTAGAAGTATCATATTAAAGGATGAGAAGGGTGATTTGGTTAGAGACTCCCACAGTATTTTGGTTACGTGGAGGAACATTTCTCTCACGTACTGAACATACATGGGGTTAATGATGTTAGGCAGACAGAAATACAGATAGCAGAACCACAAGTGCCTGAGCCCAGTGCCTTTAAGGTTGAGATGGCTCTGGAAAGCTAAAAAGACATAAATTACCAGGTACTGATCAAATTCAAGCAGTACTGATTAAAGAAGGGGGAAGGACAATTCATTCTGAGATCCATAAACTTATTAAATCACTTTGGAATAAGAAGGAATTGCCTCAGGAGTAGAAGGAGTTGATCACTGTACCTATTGATAAGAAGGGTGATAAAACAGATTGTATTAGTTATAGAAGCCTATCACTTTTGTCCACTACATACAAAATGTTATCCAACATCCTGCTGTCAAAGTTAACCCTTCAGCGACGGAGGACATTTAAATTCCTACCTTCTCCATGGACAGAGGAGTTTAAATTCCCTACCTCTTCAGTGCCGTCATCTATACGTGGTACAGACCTCTGATTCTTCACATGTCACTGGATGCCATACATAGTACAGACTCCTGCATGGATGGATTCAATCTCCTCTCACATGCACAGTTTTTGAGCTCTCAAATTGCGAGTGGTTTCTCTTTATTGTTTAAGATCTGTGCTTTCAGAATATAATAGTTAAAATACTCAGTTTACAATGTAACATTATGTATTAAGGAGTTAATTTTCCTGTTTAAAAAAGTCCACCTTCAACTGTCAAAAATGTGCACTCTTGAGAGTTCTGTTTTACTCAAACTGAAAGAAATAAAGCTACAGTCTGAACAATGTATTTTTGTAGCCTAAGATCTTAGGTTTCTTCTGCTGTTGGAGAATGATTCATTAATAAATGCTACACTGCATTCTGTAGTTTGAAATATTTTCCTCATCATCTACTCGGATGCTGCATGGACTTCATTTCTGCTGCTGGCTTGAAGTCAACACAGATATCATGTGTCAGTTCCTTCTGTAGATAGGCAGTGAATAATTCAGCTTTTAATTTGGTGTAGATATTAACATACGTTCTGTAATAGCTGGTATTCTCCCTGTATGTTTTCAGTCAATGCACTTCGTTCAGCTGTCAACTCAGCAGTGATACTGGGGGCATAGTAATGGCAGAAAAAGGTCTGACAGACAGTGAGGTGTTGGAAATTGTGTACAATTCAGATGAAAGTTTCAGTAATAGGAACAGTGACAGTGTTAGCAGTAGTGATAATGAAATTGATGACATAGCTGTAGCAGATGCAATTATAAATGATGAAAGTGGTGATGAAGAGGAAATATTGCACCGAGATTTCAGGTGGGAGGCTATGGACAATTACACAGGACACAGAGAAGTGTTCAGTTGTAATTTTGGACCCAGAAATGGCGCAGAAAATGTAAATGACATTGTACAATGTTTTGAGTTTTTTTTTGACAAAGAAATCGTACAACAAATTATCAGAGAAACCGATAGGTATGCAGAACAATACAAGAATGCCCGAGGCAATCTTTTCTCATTTACATCACTTGTGAGGTCATGGACACCTGTCACAGAAAGTGCAATTTACACAGTTTGAGGTCTGATTTTAATGACGGGCATTGTGCAGAAACCAACAGCCAGGTCATACAGGGTTATTCATAAGTTCATGAAACATTTTAAAAATTCGCAACAAATAAACTACTCAACGGATCATGGTAGTTCTTACCCCGATAGAGAGAAAAACTCTCCAAGTTTTTTTTACATATTTCACAGATGCTCAATGTGTCCACCTTTGGTACTATGGCAGACATCTATGCGATAGTCCATCTTGTTCCACATGCGTGTCAGCATATCACGGGCAACCAGAGCCACAGCAGCGGTGATACGGTTGCGAAAATCTGCAGATTAGCGGGGAATGGAGGCACAAAGACAGTGTCCTTCACAAACCCCCAGAAGAAAGTTGCACAGGGTTAAATCCGGGGACCAGGGTGGCCAACGCATTAACATGTCATCTTCTTTTCTTGTGCGTCCTATCCACCTTTGTGGCAAGTTTCAATTGAGATTCCCTCGCACGTCTTTGTAGTGAGCCAGACAGCTGTCTTGTTGAAAGATGTAATCATTACTGTCTTCATTCAAATGTGGCATCAGCCAGTTTTCTAACGTGTTTCACGGATTTATGAATAACCCTGTACTTTTCGAAAAGAAGAGTAATATCAACACCTGGATTTGCTGATATAATTAGTAGAGACAGATTTGAGTTTATTTGTAAATTTTTGCATTTTATAGACACTGAGAGCTTACCAACATATCAAGGACCTCCCATATTGTTCAAAATTTACCCTGTGATATGTCATTTGAACATAATGTTTCAAACTCTGTATCTACCAAACCAAAACCAAGCCACTGATGAAAGCTTGACACTCTGGAAAGGGCATCTGTCAATAAGGCAGTACCTACCACTAAAGGCTTCAAAGTTTGGAATAAAAACTTTCAAACTATGCAAATCAAGAACAGGATATTTGTGGCATTTTCTTGTATATACAGGCAAAAACATGGTCCTACAGTCAAGTCTGATTACTCCAG
>Ga0123354_10009856_pt1 | contig 14677 bp, 5 predicted proteins | sample TergutLab28metaG_2_FD_97872 | JGI IMG/M metagenome (GOLD analysis project Ga0123354, IMG submission 97872) | Labiotermes labralis P4 segment gut microbial communities from Petit-Saut dam, French Guiana - Lab288 P4 | ecosystem: Host-associated > Arthropoda: Insects > Digestive system > Gut ... | reverse complement strand
TGAGAACAAACAGCGACTTGTGCCACTTACAGCATAAACTGATTGGTTTTTATAACCGAGATGAAAAGTGTTTACAGCGCGGTACGGACTGGGTCTTTAAATATAGCGGTCTGCGCTTCGTCTGTAAAGCGTTAATAACCAGCTAAGTGTTACAATATCTTGATTAGAAACAAAAAGCACTAGAAAGCCCATTTCGTAGTAGCGAATGTCGGCCAAAGGATCTGCTCTTCTGGTCGAAGATTTTTCCATGAACATCTTAATATAAACCACAAAATTTGGTCTTCCACATTTGCAACCATCGTATAATTTTATTATACCAATTCTGGGAATTTAAAAATCTTCGTAGAAAAACATAGAATCTAATCGATAGTTTTGAAGTTTTGCTGACCTTGCATCTCAGTATATTTATCTCAGTATTTAACCAACTTGATGCACAAAATTTTTCTTTTACAATAAGTTTAATTCATGCCTCTACATGTTTCGAGGATATGTGAGATAAATAATCGATAATTATTTATCTCGACTAATATTTTAGAGGCCGGTCCCAGTGACCGCGCGGTCTAAGGCGTAGGTCTACGGCCGCTCGCCTGCTGAGATCGTGCGTTCGAATCCCACCGAAGGCATGGATGTCTGTCTGTTGTGAGTGTTGTGTGTTGTCAGGTAGAGGTCTCTGCGACGCACTGATAAATTCGTCCAGAGGAGTCCTACCGACTGCGATGTGTCATTGTGTGTGATCTAGAAAACTCAAGAATGAGGAGGCCATAGCCCGCGTTGGGCCGCAGCGCCACAAAAAAAAATTCTAGAGACGAAAATAAACCTGAATTACACACAAGATTCATTTGTACCACGCAGTAAACACCCTATGCCTCGGTTATAAAAACCAATCAGTTGATGCTGCATAGGGAAATAATAAATATACTCTGTTATTAGAGCGTAGAATATTTTACCGTTAAATTCGGTGGTATATACAGTAACCACTCGGAATCCAAAGTTTAATTTCGTTAGCAGTTCAATATCTTGTAATATACAATGCAATGTATCTGCTGTTTAATGTCTCTGACAGCTTTACACCTTTGGTTGCAGTCAGTAAGGATCTAGGTTAATGCGGAAAGCAGAGTTTCATATTTTACTCCAAATTGGCAGAGCTATGTTTATCCATTCCCTCTTGCAATAGATTTCTGTGGTTTCTATGATGAGTAATGTGCGAATCAGACGTGTCGTTTTTCAGTACGCTCTTCTGAGTACCACTTGTTAAATACAGCCAAGTGGCGCACTTCAGATTAGGTAATGGTAACCATTCTTCATGTTCAGAGAAGCGACGTTAGAATCCTTCCACTTCATATGAAGGACACTTGAAAGCTGCATACCTCAAATGTCTGAGGTTATGAAGACATCTGGGGTGATTCACGCTGTTTGTTGTGCAGATAGGATGGAAAATTATATGGAAATTCAAGGACTGTACGATCAGACACGCCGTTTCGAAGGATCGTGTTGTCTGTGTATTCAGGTTCAAGCAGTTCGGGATTTATTGGACTGCGTGACACTGAATATGGGGGGAGCAATATAAACTGCCGAAACGTCGGTAATTATTTACCACTCGACACGGCGTAACATACCAGAATATTTGAATAATGAGTGACGTTGTGAGATGTAAAAGTCTCACACAATTACGCCAAGCTCTATGTTGTCATTTGAGGCCACGTGCAAATTAGGACACATTTTGGCTTCTTTTTTTATGCGTTGTGACTCGTGTTGTAATTTTCGAAAAACGTCATAGTTACCAAGTTTGGTTAAAATCAAGTTAAAAAAAAATAAAGTTAAATAAGACGGGAGGTAATTGCATAATGATGAACTTCATGCTATGTCCTTCTCATTAAATGTTATTCACATGATCAAATCAAGAAGTTTGGGATGAGTGGGGAATGTAGCACGTGTGGGGCACGCGATAAATGAATACAGGGTTTGGGTAGAAAAATATTAGGAATAGCCCACTTGGAAGACCTAGGAATAGATGAAACCTTATAAAAGTGAAGATGGATCTTAAAGAAATAGGACGACGGGCGGAGTGAACTGGATTCGTGTGGCTCAGTTTGGAGAAAATTGTCTGGCTGCTGTGGACACGGTAATGAACATTTTAGGTTCTATAGAATTAAGGAATTACTGGAATGGGTGAGGAACTAGTAGCTTAATTGTGGCTGATTATTTGGTTATTTGGTGAAAATGCGCCTACATTTTATCTAAGACACAGTCACGGTGTTTTCTGGACGTACACAAATGGTTTACAGGGGTGCTGATATGTCCTTAGCCCGACCAGGAAGGAAACAAGCTAATGTTTCTGTCACAATGGCGTGAATTACCTTCGGCGCCTTGCCTTGTAGGGGAAAAAGAAACTTAATGACAGTTCGCGTCTCGATGTTGTTCAAATCGCGCGCGTCCCTGACATACTTCCGAGTTTGTTTCCTTCCTGGTCGAGCTAAGGACTTACCAGCACCCCGGTAAATGCACAAAGTACTTCAAACAGAAAGTCAGAATGTAAGTTTATCAACCGCCACCCCTTTCTGTAAAATCATCCCGTGTCATGTATTGGCCCTAACCTCTTGCTGCACTGAACCCCCCCCCCCCAAGTCCCTACTGACAAATTTGCATAACAACAGTGAACCTCGTAGTGCCTCGGGCATACTTTCTTGCTGTTGTATGCCATCTAGCGAAATGTTTTAGATTTAAATGCTAATTAAGTCCTTGCTCAAGAGAACTGAAAACAAAGTAAATCATTTCTTCAAATCTAAAAACTAACAAACCCGGGGGGGCAGAGTCCCCCAGTAAGCCATCCTATCCCAGTTACAAGACCGTTTGGTTTGTCCCAGCAGCTCTACATAAATCACAATGGTGTATCGTGATAACGAAGCACAGTAGTCTTGTTGTTGTGTCTAAAGAACCAAACCGTGGGCTCGTGTAGGGGCGTGGAATAAAACTCCACGCATTCTGTAAAGGGAGGTAAGATGAAAGCTTCGCGTTCAGGTGTAAAGTGTCCCTGGGTAAGCCTGTGATGTGCTGGTCTTTGTATGGATTTCTCATCTCGCTCTCCATGCGGGCTACATTTTCAGCCTATCTTGTATTTGTAAAAATATCTGCGAGGTGAACAAGAAAACTAAGAGAATTATTATTATTATTATACTGTTTTTCCTACTGCTACCAAATCGTTTTTGTTTAATCTTCGTAGTGTTTATTTTTCGTGTATTTGTGCTGTTTTGTGTTGTATTTGTGTTCTGGGGCAGGCACTACAATTGTCACTTGTGCTGTTAATCCTAAGCTTAAAAAAATACAGTTTGAAATGAATTAAATTAATTTTTTTCACCCATGTTCCCGTCATATTAATTATTGTCACTATATACACGCGCTGCTCCAAGGAAAAACTCTTATCATGGAACTGAAACCAATTTCTGACGTCACGCACAAACCAAATCTGTCACAACTATGTATATGCTCCAAACTACTACTGTTATGAAATCTCAGACTCTAAATAGGATTGCATGGCAATCAAATAAAAAGAAAACCTTGGCGTCATGCACCAAGTTAGCTATGTAACATCCATAGAAACTTTGTACCTATTGCAAACGCAGTAAGATTCACCCATTCACACAAACATGTTACTTATAGGGACAATGTTACTTAGTTTTCTCCAGTCTGGTGAAGTTCCCAGTTCTTTTCGGCCCGTACATTGGTCGCAGCACTACTGTCGAAGACTCCCATCGTATCTGAAGCATTTGTTACATACTTGTTACAAATGCACTCCGACTAAATCTTACGTATTAATTGTACTTTCTCTTTGATGCAGCCGAGCTGAAGATGGATGTGCTGAGGGAGAGAGAGGTGAAGGAGAATCTGGAGCGACAGCTACTGGAAGAGCAGAAGATACGGGGTGAGTAGCAACTGCTGCCATCTATGAAATGTACAGATACAAGAATCTTACACGAAGCCTCAACGTACTGGGCAGGTTATTGCTTCTAAAATAACGGATACCGAAAGAGAATGGTTTGGTTTCAAAGGCGAATATTTGGAAACTGATAAAGACTTTCCAGAAATCAAGACCTTGACATTGAGGGACATGTCAGATAGTTTCCTGCGTAAGTTAGTAAGTTTCCATATATGTAGGGTTAGAAACCCTCTTTATGTCCAATCAGTATTCATTTCCATACCATATATGCGGTAGCATGTCTTCTAATGCCAGCTCGTCGACTTCTCCGATCCCTTCTTTCAAATGTGACAGATTTCGAAAAATGTTACAGTGTAAACATAATTCATTACGAGACAAAAGAATTTATCGAGATTTGTCAAATCGGGACCTCCAATGTGTCCATAGCGTTGAAAATTCCCTGCCAGTACATCTTCCAGGAAATCTTACATGAAAAATTTTGTTAATGATTGCATGAATCTAGAGCCTCTGGCGGCCGTCCGTGAAACTGAGTGGGAGTAAGTGATGTCACAGTAATTAATGTGATACATTTTATGTGCTTTGTGATAAAATCTCCCATACATCCGCAGTTCCTTTTCGGAGCAAGTGTAGTAAATTTCATCCTAGTGTTAAGTTCATAAGTAATCCCCAACTTCATGGTCCGTTATTTTTACGTGAATTTTGGAAAAAAAAAAGCCACATATATCCATAGGTGCTGACGCGTCTATAAACACGCACGCTAACACGTAAGCCTACATTATTTATGAATATTTAAGCGATTATGTTGTTACCGCGGACGAGTTTTACCAAACGCGATAACGTGGGATGCAGCTAACGTAAGTTCATTTTTCTAAAACAATATATATATATATATATATTAATAATATAAGAACAACTGTATCGTAAATGCAGATATGGAATAAGTGTTAAGAAGATCAAGACACTGCGAAGGATATAGGAGATTTTTGAGGTACCTTAGAGATAATATATGGAAAAATAATTCTGAAAAATTACACAGCAAGATTAAAAGCCATGGGCTAAATAAACAAGAATTTCCCCACAAAAAAATGGAAGAGTTTGGTTGAAAAGAAGTTATAGAAGGAAACGACATACTGTATTGCATTGCTTACAGCAGCAAAGAAAAACAGGAGTGGAATGTGAATTTTGGCCAAATTTTAATTCTTTGTTGCTTTAACCAGTGAGAAAATCTAATAGAGGTTGTTGATAGTTTCATTTATACTTTCTGGTCGGCATGATATCTCGTGGTGTATTCTATATAAATTATGTTATATAATCACAAAAGCAGGGCAAAGTACGACACTAAATTATGTTATATAATCACAAAAAACAGGTCAAAGTACAGACACTAAATTATGTTACATAATCACAAAAAACAGGACAAAGTACCGACACTAAATTATGTTATATAATCACAAAAAAACAGGGCAAAGTACCGACACTAAATTATGTTATATAATCACAAAAAACAGGTCAAAGTACCGACACTAAATTATGTTATATATTCACAAAAAACAGGGCAAAGTACCGACACTAAATTTAGCAAATTGCTTAGAAAATATCCAATAGAAATCAAATAATTTATTTGAATCTTTCATCAATTTATTCTTACTTACTTTTTACTGAAGACCTTCGGTTACATTCCCGATGACATCCTGCGAAACGCGGTTATGTTTAATGAAGTCTGGTTTGTCTCTATCCGGCTCGTATTCAAATGCGCTGGTAAGTGGCATCCTCCATTACAGTTGCTCTTCTGGGAATTGAGATAACCTAGTTTATACTGTAAAGGTTGTACAGAGGGCGAGGGGGAACAGAATACGATGATGAACCCTAAGAACAAAAGGACATCGAAACCAAGAAGAAGAAATAAAATCTAGAATCTAAAGGAGACTTGAAGAGGTTAGGAAACAACCCCTTTCAATTTCCCATCTCTAGAATTTGTATGCAGGGATATTGTGTGAAAGGAAACTGCCATGACCTTTCGTACGTGGGTGGGGGGAAAGGAAATGTCAAGTGTTTGAGGGCGATCTTACAGACAAAATCCCCATTAACTTAGCTGCCGTCATCTTCGTGCGTAACGCAAAACGTGTTATATGGACTTAACTATGTGCCACAGTAAGACAAATTTCTTCAACTAATCACAAGTGATTTTGCAACTTTCTAGTGTAGTTTTGTCTCAGGATAATTAAAACAATTAGCAGGACTGTGCACTTTAAGGATGAGTTTGATAGAAGCCATCCCAATGTATTAATAGGAACGATAAAAATAAGAAATTTCCCTTCAAACACAACTAGTTTGTTGTATATTGTACATTGGCTACATGTTTCGACCCTATGGAGATCATCATCAGGCCTTCACTATGCACCATTGTGTTAAAAAGCTGCGTACATTCTTGGGATCTAAAACAATATCCATTGAACACAAACCTATACATTTGTAAACATTGTTTGGGATCCCAAAAATGTACGCAGCTTTTTAACAAAATGGTTCATTGTGAAGGCCTGATGATGACCCCACATGGTCGAAACATGTAGCCAATCTATAATATATAACAAACTAGTTGTGTTTGACGGGAAATTTATTATTTTAAAAATTTACGATTAGTGTTTAAGGTAGTTATTTAGTCGAGATCTTTCAGTTGTGTTTTACATAAATCTCAGTTTGTCAAGCATTACCCCAAACAACTGTCACACCGATATTACCAATATGTGAAACTGACTGGGAATATATGGAGTATTCTACAAACAGAACCATGCAATAGAAAATAAATGGAGCAATTCAGTACATAAGAAAGCCAGATGCAAAATATCGGACAGAACCAACATTTTCATACTGTCATTCCGTATATTTTGGCCGTGACGTATTACAAACAATAGCCGTCAGATCTTCGTAATATATGTAATCGACGCCTAGACTCTAACTTCACACGATACTACTAAAAAATTTAATCCTATTTTCTAAATACTTTAACACCACTTATGTGCATCTTATTACGAACTAAAAGAATATTTTTATGACTGCCAGCTGCTAAATGACGAAAACTGAAAAGAACGTGGGATGTCACACAGTGAAAGGCTGCGGAATGTCACCAGTGAAAGGTTGTGAGATTCCATACAGTGAAAGGTTTGGAATGGCGCACAGTGAAAAATTGTGGGATGCCACACAGTGCAGGACTGAAGAATGCCACACAGTGAAAGATTTCGAATGGCACACAGTGAAAAACTGTGGGATGCCATACAGTGAAAGGCTGTGGAATGTCACCAGTGAAAGTTTGTAGGATGTCACCAGTGAAAGGTTGTGGGATGCCATACAGTGAAAGGCTGTGGAATGTCACCAGTGAAAGTTTGTGGGATGTCACCAGTGAAAGTTTGTGGGATGTCATACAGTGAAAAAACTGTATGGTGAATCTACAGGTCTTATATTTTTACCTTAGTTTTGAAACATCATACTGATAACCTGATCTTGGTCTGTTAAGGCCGACATGTGTAACTGTTCGTGGTCAGGTTGCACGGAGTGTTAAAAGTTTTACTGCGGAGGTTTAAACTGAGCACACAGCCATTTGAACAAGACGCGTCAAGTGCCAGCAGATACAGTTTATATTGTAGCTATATATCGTCTGTTCATTAGTGGCATTTCAACGATTGTCTATGTTATGATACATGTAGGTGTTCAGCTGTCACTGAGCGGTGGAACTGATCATTATGTTGTTCTGCGTCGCGGAGCGGCGCGCCTTCGTATCCCAGAAGAACGAAATCTTTCCTCATCACGGAGTGTATTTCGTGGGTAGAGGTTATCAGAGAGACGCTGATAAATAGTTGAGCTTTCTGGGATGTTGCGTTGTGATGGTTGGTACACAGTAGCGGTCGTTTCGGGGGAACGTAGATAATTATGTATTAATTAGCACAGTGTATCATGCGAGAAAACTTTTAATTCTTAAAGGGACTAGTTTCTTTTACTCTATGGGGTAAATCGATGATGAAATTTTAAGAATCTTTACGTCTGCAGGTACTAGGGATGAATAATACCATTTGTAATCGCAGCAAATAGTATTAATCCATTTACTATTTCTACACCAAACAGGATCAAATAATCCAATAGGATTAAACAAAAATACAGATAAAATCCCATTCCACCCTTGCTTTACAGTAAAGGATATCTTAATATTCCCAATCACCATAATCACCATCATAATATTAAGAGTATTAACCTTTAAAGAACCATACATCTTGACAGATCCTGACAACTTCACCCCAGCAAATTCCCTGGTAACACCACTACATATCCGACCAGAATGATATTTCATATTTGCATACGCAATTCTACAGTCAATCTCAAATAAACTAGGAGGAATAATCGCCCTAGTTATCGAATATGTCCCCCATAACACCCGTTGGTGCCGTTGGATTTTACACAGAAGCAGAGAAAAACCAGACTTCGTCTGTCCAATGGACAACGTCCAGAAAATTCACTATCATTAGAAAAAGAGCTTCAGAACAGAAGTTCTTAATTTATTAAGTGAAATTATGCCACAGTAATGGCCGATGACTGGGAATGTGGAAATTATGTGGCTTGAAGGAAAGCCGCGAAAACAGAACTCGTGATGACTGATATAAGTACTTGGCTTCGGAACTGTGACGTAATGAATATGACGAATAACTACCTACAAATATTTGATAATTCCAATTCTGTGTGGAGTACAAAAAAAATAATTTTCCGTTTTACTACGTAAAGTTACAAGAAAAAAAACTCCATTTTCTTACGTAGTAAAAGGTAAAGGTGAAGCAGCCCTTGTCGACGCCATAAAGGTGTATGGGGGGAGTGGCAATTTAGTTCCAGTCATTCTTAACCTCGACAATAGATGAAGGGGAGTTGCTAACGTTACCAAGGGTACCCAGTTGGGCCTCAGAACTGGTCCGGACGGTTTTGGAAAGTGAAAATATATATATATATATATCACATTTTTAGCGACTTACGTTTATGTTCTTTGCACACGGACTGTAATCTCAGAATATTAAAAAATTCAAGCCTCTGACGATAAAGCATCTTTCTTACTAAACACCTTGCTCTTTATTTCTACAGTACATTACTGAGGCGTGACATTTATTTTCTTTTCGTCTTGCTGATTCATTAATGCCTGAAATTGGATGATTCATTAAACTCTAAAGCGGAAGAGCAGACTGCTTAATTTAAAGACCCAGTCCGCACCGCGCTGTAAACACTTTTCATCTCGGTTATAAAAACCAATCAGTTTATGCTGTAAGTGGCAAAAGTCGCTGTTTGTTCTGAGATACATACAAAACACATAAATACAGTGTGGGCAGAGCGTACAGTTGTTGAATTTTATACTGGTGGTGCATCACGTGACCGTTAGGCTTTAAAAGGTTAATGTCTAAAATTGGATGATTTGTGTTTGCAGAAAACAGAAGCTGCTTAGCGGCTGGCAGTAAGCCTGCCTTTTGTTTCTGATGACGTGGTTGTCATCTCCATATATCTCAGGAGTTAGAATTTAGTAAACTAAAACTTTCACGCTCCGGTTAGTTTCTCTGTGAATGTGGTGAGACAAGCAGGTGTGACTGTCTGGCCTCGGTGAGTTGATGTAAGATTAAATGCTAGAAAATTAACTAACGAATTATATACTATGGCGATTCGTATTCTTGGAGGTCTGCAAGCTGTTAACTGATTTTATGCGAGTAAAGGAAAACCTTTTTAACTATACCCAGTAAATGTTCCATGTGTATTTATTACAAACATGACTGTATTACTCCAACGTGTTTCGTTGCCAGGTAGGAGAAATATAATAAATATATATATAAAGAATAAACGTTGTGATTTTAGTTCTTACGGTTAAAAGGTGTTTATCGATATCAGAATGCATGTAATGGAAAACTTCAAAATTATTTTTATGCCATTTTGCAGTACATTTGATTCTCTGAGCTAGAATTTACTCTTCTATGCATATTTTGATGTTTTGATGACCGTGCATCTCAATATAATCTTAGCAATTGACCAACTGAATGAACAAATTCTTGTTTTATAAGAATTTTATTATATTTCTGTACATGTTTCGAGCACTATGTGCTCATAATCAGGAAGTCAAATTTGTATTATAAACCATCTGGTATCGTCACACTCTGTAGGTGGCCGTCTCGTGCACCGGACGGCCACCTACAGAGTGTGACGATACCAGATGCTGTATAATACAATTTGACCTACTGATGATGAGCACAACAGTGCTCGAAACATGTAGAGGCATATAATAAAATTCTTATAAAACAAGAATTTTTGCATTAAGTTGGTCAATTGCTAATGTATTCTGTGGAAGGTTTTGGATATTTGGTTCTTTCCGTAGTCTCAGACGTCCATCAGTACCATTAATGTGCCAGCCGAAATTAAAATATTTAAGTATGGAGCAAATCGTCAGTTTTTTTTCGAAGGCACAGTTAAAGGAGTCTGAATATAGCAATTGGGTAGCGCGGAGGCTACGGCTTGGACGGTCTGGGGTTCGAATTCCGGCAGGGTTCATATGATTTTCTCTTCTCCAAGACGCCCAGACCTGCCCCTTTGTCCGCCAAGTCTCATATTTTTTATTACTGACGTTCCTTCTCGGCCATAAAGCAGTCGGAGAGTAAAGTACACCACTAAGGTTCATCTAGAAGCCCCGAGTTTACGAATCAGACGATATATTGTACTACCCCCCCACCCCCTCCCCCCCCCCCCCCCGGCCTTATACGTTTTCACAGCACAGTGACAACTTTACCTTGAATGTACACTTGAAAAAGATACTATAAAGTCGCGTTGGTGGTAGCTTTTCTCGAAGCTTTCAGACGCGTGACGTGATAGTCAATACAACAAATCCCTGAGCGTGACGAACAGCGAATCGTGTCTTACTGTTGAAGTCGGGTCTCTCACATTCTATGTGGTTCGTCAGCACTATTAAATACGGACGACGCATCAGCCTTTGGTGTGGATCCCTGAAGGTCCACAACCAGTGAGATACGACCAAGTCTCTAATATTGAACATTATTCCTAGAATGTTAGGAAACTCGTTATAAAGAAGGAAATCTGAAAATTTCATAGTAACAAACTCAGTGATTTTCAGATACCATAGAGTTTAGCACAATACAGGAAACATTAATGATATATTACTATGCAACAACTGTATCTAAATCTGCGGATACTTCAGTGGAATCAAATATGAGATCAATTTTAGGTGATTCATGATCATGCACTGATGTTTTATTGCGAGAAATAACCAGGTATGTAGATTTATTACATTATAGTCAACATATGCTACCTGAAGTTGGCCAAAAACGGGTGGCCGAAAAATGTAGGCGGTTACGCTGATTATAAAAGGTAAAGCAGTCCCATTACAGGCCTGTTGTTTTACAGAGGGTTCCATGAAGTTAAGGTTCCCAGATTTCATGACAACGGCACAGGATGCTGGTAAGGTTGTCAGCCTTAAGCACCGGCCGCCTTTACCCCCAGGAAATGCTCCTGGTACTCATTTCTGTTAGAGACTGAGTCGACCCCAGGGCCATAGTGCGATCGGAAGGATTTTATGTCAATGAAATATTCCAATGACACCATCTGGGGTCGAACCAGCGACCTTCCGATTTGTAGCACGGCACCTTAACCACTGTGTTACCGCGGTCCCCACGCTGATTGTGATATAATAAGTATTATATCTGTATTTAGCCTTTTTGGTTTTTTCTTATAACGTATTTGATATCTTAGACCGGTGTGTCCCATGCTTTACAGTTTGTCACAATCAGTAAGGTTATTTGACGTTTACGTCTACCGTATTGGTGTAGCTCAGGATAGAAGACATCTGTGATATTACGTTGTGTCAACTGGCAGATATTTCGATGAATGCTTACCAGTTCTTACAATAAAACCAACTTACTTACTCCATGGTGCAGAGTCCTTCTTGAGAAGCTAACTGGTTTGCAGCTAGTCAAGTAATTCCTCGCATTTTATGGAACCCGAAGGTTCACTACCGCACTCACAAGCGTCCGCCACCTGTCTCTATCCTGGGCCAACCCAATCCAGTCCACATACCCACATCCCACCTCCAGGAGATCCATCCTAATATTATCCACCCATCTACGCCTAATTCTCCCCAGTGGTCTCTTTCCCTCCGGTCTCCCCACCAAGACCCCGATAAAACCAACTAGACGCAATAATTCCTCATTTATTTTTGGAATGAAAATCTACTTGTTTAGGACAGTTTCTCTGTCCATCATCAGGAGTTTTTCACTGTACACACAGCAATGGTATATGTCATACAGGTTTGCTGACAGCTTGCGAGCGGGAACAGGACGGAACTGCAGTTCCGTCCTGTTCCCGCTCGCAAGCTGTAACTGTATAACCTGTATTTCATATACCATTGCTGTGTGTACAGTGAAAAACTCCTGATGATTGACAGAGGAACTGTCCGAAACATGTAGAATTTCTTTCCAAAATAAATTTGAGAAATTAGTGCATCTAGTTGGTTTTATTATAAGGATTTGTCACGGTGCACGGTCATATGAACGTAAAAGAAACTGCTTATCAGTCGGTATTGCATTACACCCCTAAGAAATGAGTGATAAGGGAAAATATCATTCAGATATAAGTATTTAATTCAAGTCCCTACCGTCAATTGCACGGACCGGGATAGCTCAGTCGGTATAGCTACTCGCTACGGGCTGGGTGGTGTGGGGATCGAATCCCAGTGGGACGAGATTTTCCACATTCTTCCGGACCGGCACTGAGGCGCACCCGGCCTCCTTTACAACGGGTACCGTGTCTTTCCCGGGGGTAAATCGGCTGGGTCGTGGGGCTGACCACCCAACCCATCTAGTACCGAGGTGAAGGAAAGAGTAGAGCTATACCTCTACTCCCCTTTACCTGAATATTTTACCGTCAACTATACTCTGTGCGCACTTAATTTGCGCGTTGAATTCGGAATTCCCATACCATAAAATGCTCAGTGAACCGAGAAAACATGAACAAGATCTCAGAATTTAACCTGAATTTGTCATCCTAGAAAACATGTTCCGTGTGTTTTGTAATTGGAATCCTGAGAGATTATGTGTGTGACGTACAGAAAATAAAGACACTGGTCGCTGGAGCACCTCTTGTGTCTCTTCCATTAAGGCTCATTGATCAAACTCTCGCAGTCTGTCCTGGGCACGAGTCTTCAATGCGTCATCTTGTTGATTGATGACACTGCCCATCCGCCTAACACTTAGCAACGCAAAGAAAACTCTCTTGCTGGCGACCATGTTGACTCACACAGTACTGGACAGTAGTAAAATTACACCGTGACAAATTCGACTTAATTTGTGTAATGGTCATCGCTACATTTCTAATGCCGAAATCAGCGTTTTCTGCCTTGTGTGTTAACTACTCAATCAACTATCTACGACATTTTTCTGGTACTTCATAACCAGGGAAACGAAGTGCTGTAACGAGAAATTTTGGACTTTTCGTGCCAAGAATTATTTATTTTCGTTTGAGGAGAGGGGTTGATTAAAAATTACCGCTAACTGGAAAGCCTCACTTGGAACGAAATGCCTCTTTTAAAACTCGTTTCATGCCTACTATAACTAACGGCCACGACAGCTCAGTCGGTATCGCGACTCGCTACAGCCTGGACGGTTCGGGAATCGAATTAAAGTGAGGGCCATATTTTCAGCACCCTTACAGACCGCCCTTGGGGCCCAACAAGCCTCCTGTACAATGGTACCGGGTCTTTCCCGGTGTTAAAGTGGCCGGGGCGTGGCGTTGACCACCCAGCCCTATCTAGGTAAAAGTAAGGTAAAGTGCCCCGTTGTACAGGCACTGAGGCTCTGTACAGCCCGTACGGCCCATAGGAGGAGTAGAGGTATAGCTCTACTCTGTCTTGACCACGGTACTAGAAGGGATGAGGGGTAAGCGTCACGCCTCGGCCGCTCTTTACCCCCAGAAAAGACCCGGTACTACTTTTACAGGAGGCTGGGTGGGCCCCAGGGCCGTTCTGGATAGGAGCGGAAAATCTCGCCTCCACCAGGAATCGATCCCCGGACCGTCCAGGCCATAGCCAGTCGCTATACCGACTACGCTACCCGGCCCACAGCCTCATCTAGAGCATAGGTTAAAGAAAGTGTAGAGCTATAACTCTACTCTCCCTCTGGATCTTCATGAAGTGTTCTACTGTTTACTTCATCTTTTCTACCTATTACCTAATCTAAACTGCTCGGAATGATAGCGGATACGCATTACACATTTATTTAGGGTTGTGTAGATTAGAATGGGGTAAATGTTCTAGTTGGTTAGGTTAAGGGTTTCTCTCTTGTGGATTGTTACTTGGCGTAGATTGGTGATTGGTTACTGCTAAGTCATGTCAGCTTGTCGCTACCTTATTCAAGGCTGTGGTTGACCCCTGAAGATGGCGCCGAATTGTTGTCCCGAAACATGTGTAACCAACAACCAACCTACACCGAGTAACATCCAACGCGACAGAAAACCTCAGCTACAAGACGACGGAGCTGTAAGCTTGCATACGTCAGGGTAAGATAATGTACTGAGTTTAGGTAAGGTAGGGTATAAAAGGTAAAGCAGCCCCTTTACAGGCCTGGAGTGGCCCAGAGGGTTCCAGGAAGTTAAGGTTCCCAGATTACATGACAACGGCACAGGATGGTGGTAAGGTTGTCGGCCTTACGCACCGGCCGTCTTTACCCCCAT
>Ga0123354_10009854_pt1 | contig 14677 bp, 5 predicted proteins | sample TergutLab28metaG_2_FD_97872 | JGI IMG/M metagenome (GOLD analysis project Ga0123354, IMG submission 97872) | Labiotermes labralis P4 segment gut microbial communities from Petit-Saut dam, French Guiana - Lab288 P4 | ecosystem: Host-associated > Arthropoda: Insects > Digestive system > Gut ... | reverse complement strand
TGGCATGGTATTTATTTTAGGGTAGCCGTGGTGGGGGGGGGGGGGGGGGGGGGGGGGGGGGGGGGGGGGGGACTGTTGGGAGTTAAACTAACCTTCTCAAAATTTTCTTCTTGCAAACAATTTGGTAGAATTTACTTTGGAGGAAGAGTGAGACTCGTGAAGACAGTATCAAGAAGACAATTCATGACAACAAGCAGAGATGTGATTGGCAGAGAGCGCGAGCATCGAACGATACTCCATGTAATGGGTTCACACGTACACAGTGCGGTGTCATGCAAGTTACAGCACTACAGCATAAGTGTGGGGGCGTTCTTTAGAGAGCTACAGTTCATCCCTCTTCGGGGAAACCTTTGGTGTGCAGCAGTCCAGAAGCTCCCACAAACATGGCTATGCGTATCGTGATGTGTGTCTAACACCTTCGACTGCAGTTTGGACAGCTGACGCCGCGCATCATCCGCGAAGCATGCTATTGTGATATGTGAGCTCGCTTGTTCTAAAAAATGTAGTTATAACTCCATGGACAGAGTCCTACCTGAGAAGCTAACAGGTCTTCAATTTATTAAGAAATTCTCCGCATTTGATGGTACCCGAAGTTTCACAGCTGCACCCACAACAGCCTGCCACCGGTCCCTATCCAGAGCCAGATAAATCCATTCCATACCCGCATCCAAATTTTTGAAGATTTCCACACCAAAACCCTGTATGCACCCCTCCTCTCCCCTTACGTGCTACATGCCCCGCCCATCTCATTTTTCCTTATTTGATCATCCGAACAATATTCGGTGAGTAGTACAGATCAAAATCGCCTTGTGATGTAGTCTCCTGTTACCCCGTTCCTCTTACGCCCAAGCACCTTCCTCAGCACCCTATTATTGAACACCTTCAGCCTATGTTCCTCCCTCAATGTGAGAAATCAAGTTTCACACCCATACAAAATGGGAGGCAAAATTGTGGTTCTGTATATTTTAATCTTTGTGTTTTTGGATAGCAAACTTGAAGACAGAAATTCTGAACCGAATTATGGCAAGAATTCCCTGAATTTTCTGTATGAACGCAATTTTTATCCGTTAGAATTTTTCTAAAATATTTGAACTGTTCCACTCTTTCAAAGGATTTATTTCCTGTCTGTGTTTTGCAATTTTGTCCTTCACTGTGTTCCTGAGACATTAACGCACAGTTTTCTGAACTTTTACTTCTAGACGAAACATATGTATGATATACGAATGTGCAGGGTATTTTTTTGCGTTGTTATGAAACGCTCTGTGTAGTTAAAATTTTGGTTCGTTTGTCCTGACAAATGCGCTTTTTATTTGTTTACATACATAATTATGTACACTCATTATATTTAAAATGAGGTTTATATAGTTACATATGAACATAACATGCACCAGCAGTGTGTCTCTGCACCACTGTGTCCTGGTCTGGCTAGGGGCCTCAATAAAACACCAAGCTCATTCGCAAGAGTGATAACTACTTACCAGTCCGACACAGAGTGTCATCCTAGGAAGCTTGAATCCTAAATTTTGCGATTTTTTCTTATTCTTGTAAAACATATTTTCACTTTTAATGAAAAAGCGAAAATTGAAAATGCTTGCGAAGCAATGGGCAGGAAATTACAGAATCGGCGTAGAGTATTGTGTAAGGAAAGATTCATACATCTTATAATTTACTTGCTAGTAAGGGAGTAGCAAACTAAAATAAACTACGATGGGCTTAACATGGTAGATGGTAGCCCCAAGTGGGAAGATAAGAGGGATGGGAAACTTATTGGACCGTAAATTTCGAAGACGGCGATGAATGTTAGAAGTGAAAGTGAAAGGAAATGTTTTAGTTTCCATTTTGTTTTGTTTTGCTATTTTGTTGTTTGTTATTATTATTATTTATTTCGTTTTGTTTTTATTGTGCCTTTTTGTCATAGTATATTAAAATAACGAGGAGCTAAATGATCTGTACTCCTCACCCAATATTGTGCGGGTAATAAAATCGAGAAGAATGAGATGGGCTGGGCATGTGGCGCGTATGGGTGAGGAGAGGGGGATGTATAGGGTCTTGGTGGGGAAACCGGGGGGAAAGAGACCACTGGGGAGACCTAGGCGTAGATGGGTGGATAATATTAGGATGGAACTCCAGGAGGTGGGATGTGGGTACATGGACTGGGTTGCGCTGGCCCAGGATAGGGACAGTTAGCGGACGCTTGTGAGTGCGGTAATAAACCTCCGGGTTCCGTGAAATGCGGGGAATTTCTTGACTAGCTGCAAACCAGTTAGCTGCTCAAGAATGACTCTGCACCATGGATTAAGCATATTAAAAAAAAGACGTGTTTTGTGTTTGTGCGCAATGTCAGTATATTACATTAGCGACATTAAGCCTTCCGATCCGGCTACCGTTACATTTGTTGCAAATACGTGTGTTTGGTTCCTTATTACGGGTCCGCTGAGCCTCGTGTCGAATTTCACATGTTAAGAGTTTCGTGTTTTCGAGCTATTGGTGAAGATCCAAACCTTCACGGATGTGATGCCTGTCTATTGGTAAATACAGATATTTCGGAGAAGCGTACTTTCTCAACATTCAGGGTCTAAAATTCAAAGAAGATTATTTACGAAAATTTGCCATGACAGAAAATGTATTTGTTGTGTCTGACACACTGTAATAGTTGGTCGCCTTTTGGCATGTGCATATCTGAGACAACTAATGGAAAGATGGGACGGAGATTACACATTACGGAATACAAGATGGCGGAATTTTATAAAAGACGCCCTTTTTCCGAGAGTGATATTTACATTTTGACCAATATCAGCTTTCGACATGCGTTAATATAAATACTGTGCTCATGTTGTGTTTTAGTTTATTGTAAAACGAAATGAAAATACACGTTATGGAGAACACAAGGTATCCGCTCATCCTTAGTTCGAAGGAATTTCAAAAACTTCCACAATCTGAGAAGAGTTTGTCGGCATATTTTAAAACTGCCTTCGGCGTCTTCATTAAGTAGACTTGGTTCCCATGATTTCGCGTGAAGAATGAGGGATAAAGTGCAAGAGGAAAGCTAGCTGGCTCTCTGTTCTTTCTCTTTTATGCAATAATATTGGCATCTAGATGAGAGGAATGCAAAACCAAAAGCAGAAGAAAAAGCCTACGATTAAATTTGTTTCCTCACTACTACCATTTCCCCCAAATACTAATTAGAGAAAAGGGGGAATTGGCAATTACATTTCTGTTGGCTGGCGAAGAGAGTATGAGAGATGATAATTATTGAACTCTGTCCAAAGTTAGCATAAAAGTACTTATATAAATTCTGAGATGACGAGGCTTTTGGTCTTACAGTTTAAGCTCACCTAAACAATGAGTTTGCTTCTTTTGAATCTCTCGTCTGTCATGTGTATTTGTTTAATTTCATCCTCTGTTTGCTTTGTGAAAGGAAACATTTACGCTTGAATATTGACATTTTGAAATGCTCGATCCTAATCCATGTATCCCCTTTATCCGTTGTGTTTTAAAATATTCTGAGAACTTTGTTTCCAATAATAGACCTACGTATTATTCTACTTACTTCCTCCAAGAAAAGTTTCACAACGAAAGAAAACTTACCGTAAAGTGGAATTTTTGCCTCTCTTGAACACCTGGTATTTTAAAATGTATACAACATAACACCAGCTATTTTACCTAAAAAAACAAGTGATTCCAAAATTTATTTTTTTTCTCCAGCTGATTTTTTTAATATGCTCCACTCATTTGCATTCAAACTGCAACGACTTCCGCTTCTAGTTTCTAGGCCGTGCCTTGTACTCGGATCATAATTACATGTTCAGTTTGTTTGTTTCCTGTAAAAATCTGGCCGCCTGTCTTTGAAGTGGGAGAAGGGGGGTTACAGAACTGTCCATTTTTTGTTTTACTTTCCAAACTAATTTATTTATTTCGGTAAAATTCTGTGTGTGTAAATAGAAGTACTGGTGACTATCTTGAATTATGTTTTCGATTAAACGGAAGTTACTAGGTGTTACAGACAGACCTACAGCATATTTCATCTCGCAGATGATAGAATAATACTGAAATGGATCACAGGAAGAGCATGTCAAGTTCCAAAGTGGTTTCAGGTGCGTCATTATAGAATCCATCTGCGAGTTTTGCTTATTAATTGTTGAATCTTAAAGGTTCCATAAACTCGGGAAATTTATGGACCTGCTAGTTAATTGCGGAATTTTCAAGTAAAAATTATACCACTTGTGTCTTTAATTACTTTTGGCTTTTTCAACGATGTTGTCAGTACAACAAGCTGCGTAACGTCAAATGTTAGGACCTTTGGTGCAGATAAATTTAATTTTCATGTTTGCCATCCCGAAGTGTTTAACACATATATAAATATACAATGATGTATCAGTCAAACACAACAAAAATTTGATATATAAATATACAATGCTGTATCAGTCAAAAACAACAAAACTTTGATATATAAATATACAATGATGTATCAGTCAAAAACAACAAAACTTTGATATATAAATATACAATGATGTATCAGTCAAAAACAACAAAACTTTGATATATAAATATAAAATGATGTATCAGTCAAACACAACAAAACTTTGATAACTGAAGAATAAACTCCAACTAGATGCCACTTATTAATTTATTATGCTTATGTTAGGCTCAACATGTTTCGGGCACCATTATGCCCATCATCAGGAGCTCACGACAATAGCGTTGATTACCACATTGGCCGTCTGGTTCTACTGATGAATTTATTGGATTTTATTCTTCAGTTATCAAGATGGTGCAGGGTCCAATACACATAAAAAAACAACAAAAGTTTATTGTGTTTATTATTGTATTGCCCTAATAAATAATAAACATAATAAAGTTTTGTTGTGTTTGACTGATACATCATTGTATATTAATATACTTTGGTGCATTGTTGTTTGCAAAATGTGTTGAGAGTAGTGACACTATCACAATATTTGTTTGCAGTAAACTGAGAAAACCCATAAAGAACGTCACGATGATAAATTTTCGGGAATATAATTGACTTACTGACCTCTACAACACGAAACTGGATTGGAATTCTGGCGTGACGTTTGAAAGCTTCCAATAAGGCAGATGTTTTAAAAACTTAGAATGGAACATTTTGAACTGTGGTGGTTGTATTGAGTATAGAGAGCAGTGATATATTCCTGTGAACATAGCAGGAAACTTCAGGATTCCTTAAAAGGCGGGTAATTCTGTGAAAAACTTAGACTCTTAATTTCTCAAGAAGAGTTCTGCGAGACGGAAAAGTTCACTGAACTTTATAGAGACAAAGGCGAAGTTAGGCACCTTACTACCCCTGTAACTTGAAATTATTGATAAAATCCTTCATCTGCTTCAGAAATTATAGAAACAGGGTTTTCGCTTCATTTCACAAAACAACAAAATCCAACCTTTCCCTGAGAAGCTTTATCCACTCCACTTGGAAGTTTGTGTCTCCCACTTTACCTTTTTAACTCAGCACTTCAGTGATATTTTATGAGAGTCAGAATCAAGTTACTCGTCAAGCCATTTATCCATGCTCCAAGAATGAAATATTGTCGGTTCTGTTTCGTAAATAGAACTCATATCTCTGCTTATTTACTCCCTATATGTTATTTGTGTAGATTGCATGTGTCCAAAATGCAGGTTCCAGAAACAAGGTCATGTTGCTCTCTTAGATATAGGAAAATATTACTTACATTATTCTCACATCCAAATACGAAATCTTTGAAAGGCGTGTGATACGTGACAGCCTTCTTCGTATAATTTCAAGGAATATAATTTATATAATTCAATTTGGCTTTTAGTTCCTTTTGACGATTATTATTCATGGACTCAGTTATTATAAATTTTTAAAAAGTTTGCTTTGCGCACATATAAATTTATTGTATGAGTTCATAAAATAATACATTTCCTACATGGTGAATTATTTGACAATATTTGTTTTGCACGTTAGACATGACGTTGTGATATCATTGAATTTTTATTACTTCATTAAACAGAAAACACAAATAAGTGTATATCATTTAATGTAACATGTTTCGGAATTTAAACGCCCGTTATCAGACTAAAATAATTGTTAAAAACATGACATTATTACATAATAGCCCTTCCAGTGGTACTGAGATCTCCATTTACATTCAGTGTTTCTATGTTGCTATTGAAAATCGCCGTATTCTTACTAGCACAATATGATTTCCTATAGATGGCTGAATTACTCCAATACTAACCTCTTAGAAGTTGTGCCAGTAACAACACGACAACTAAACTCAGCCTGAATATAAAAACCCTTTCCCTACCGGGAAATGTGAGTAACTTGCCAATTCATAGAATAGTATTTTAAGCTATACCCTGACGGAATACCTATTTTTTTCATGTTATCCATATTTACACTATCGCGTAAGACTGGATAACAAAACGAAATATTAGAGCTTGAATTGTTTACTATATTCTACCTCTCTACATCACCAACAGACCTAGATTGTCAAAGGCGTTTAATTATTAAAGTATATTGAACTGCATCATGTAGATGTGAATTGTAAATTGAGGTCTGAATTCTGCTGATAATGCGACGACTCTACATTCCTTTTGTGTTGTTAACAATTATTTTAGCCTGTTGGCTAACGCTGACCGTGTATCTCGGTATAATCTTAGGAGCTGACCAGCTTAATGCACAATTTCTTATTTTATAATAAGTTTATTATATTCCTCTACATGTTTCGAGCACTATTATGCTCATCATCAGGACGTCAAAATTGTATTATACAGCATCTGGTATCATCACACTTTAGGTGGCCGTCTGTATAATACAATTTTGACGTCCTGATGATGAGCATAATAGTGCTCGAAACATGTAGAGGAATATAATAAACTTATTATAAAATAAGAATTTGTGCATTAATTTGGTCAATTACTAAGAACTCTTAAAGATTGAAACATACTGCATTAGATGATATATACTTAGTTTTGTTGACTATTTACTTACGTAATAAGAACTCCATTATTTCTATGATAAATATAATCAGGATTGCAAGAATACAGTATAGAATTGTGACAAAATATACGTAAAAATGTGTGAGACTGGAGGTTTCAACCTCTTTATTGTCGAGGAATATGATTTTTTGATTTCATACAATGTAAAAGTGTCATTTATTCCAGACGTTTCGAAAGGACGTACCGCCTTCATCCTCAAGGGTGGGGACTAAGCGCCGTTGAGTAATGTCAGTCTAAAGTATGGAAGGCGAAGAAATTTTTTTGATCAATACGAAAACATAACCCTGACATTCTGATGGACCACGGGAGAGAATAATATTACATTGATGTAGATCCTACGAGTTAAACTCCCAAAAGCACCTTTAAAATTGTATTGCTTGCTTTTACGGCTTGGGGCCAGTTTTCTATTCAAGTATTTCTTTAAGGAAAAACATTTCGTATATGAAGGAAATATTTCTATTTGTTGTTCTTAATTTGAGATTCTCTGTAACCGGGAAGGAAGTAAGTCCTTCCATCGCGATTGGTGGTGTAGAACAAAGTCACCGTGCGACCGGAGATATATCGGCAAGAACACACCCTGTGCTATTCAGCTCACGTCTCCAATAAGGGTGCAATAACCTTTCATAGACGCCGCTCCGACTGCCCTTGGCTTTTGTTTAGCATGGCGATGTTTGCCCGTAGGTTTTCATCTAAACAGTAGTACACGATAGGAAATAAAAACTTTCTTTCAATATATAACCTCTCGATTGCCCACTATGTACATTTAGACTCCTGGCTACGCACTGTAGCAAAAGTATCGGTAAATGTGCGCCTCGGCATGGTCACGAATTCAAGTATATACTTCGCCTGCATTTGAAGAGTGATACCATGTTACAGATTCTGATGGTTCCTAAGAACGAGTTTACGTTATGCTTCTCTCTATAATTTTGCATAGAGCTTGCTGAATTTGAATGTACAAGTACTTAACGGTTAATAAAAATTCCTATATTTACAAGTAAATAACGAATTAAAATACATTTTAATATTATTCCCATACATCCACCTTGGTCATCTCTGTAAGCCTAAGAAACAAAACCTATTTCCTTCGTGACCTCTTTTCAAGTGCAGTCAGTATCTATAGAGATAGGATTGCGTTTCTTAACGTACAACTCTTTAAATTTGCCACATATGTGCCTTACTTTATAAATAATTCAAGTCCATATTGTTAGTAAACTTTTCCTTAATATCTAATATTGCGGGGTAGAGAGCGTGTGAAATTTTGCTGGGGGTTTGTTCCGACTTCCCGTCAGCTAAGTCCATCAAGTCCCTGACGCACAGATTTTAATAAGTTAAGTCAGAACTCATAAGTGTCTGGTGTCTGCAGCCAGTCGACAGCTGCCTCTCTCACGTCTAGGGCTAGCTTAACTTAGTGCTAAGAACCGCGAAAAGTAGATGAAGAAAGAGGAGATGGGGCGGGAGGCGGGGTGAGAGTAAAAGATGAAAAAGTGTTTGAATCCCCTTTACTCCCGGGTGGAGATGGGCACCAGTTGTGGAGTGGGTAGGGATAGGCTTAGTTACCAAAGAGAAGTAGACGCAAATTGGATGTGATGCAAACCTCTGGGAATAGGCAGTAAACTTTCTGCTTGTCTTCTTGATCTACCCACGATCTGATTTCAACTACTCGCTCTCATCGTGGCTTCAGAAAAGATTCAGTAACACTCCTTGATTGGGATATACTGTATAAAAAATATTCAGTAAATCCAGAACTTATTTCATTTTCTCCATGTCTGAACATATTTTCATAGCTGACATAATGAAAATGTGAAATCCCAATCGTTATAAGACACTCCTAGATTACATTCACGCCGCAAAATGTGGCCAGATCTGAGGTTTTTACAGCGGCTGTGGTAAAACTTCTCGTAGAAGAAGAAAATCTAATGATCACATTTATATTGTTACGTAATAGTACTTCAGGAAGCTCTAAAAGCAACTTCGTATTTTTCGTCACTACCATAACCACAATCGCTAGGCTGACGTGCACTTTCATATAATATTAACGTGGATTCATGAGGTACGGATTCCAATTCGCCATTGTTACCGGTAATTCTAATTACGTTTTCTTCTCATTTTCCCTCACGCAATCCTCTAGACTAATTCTTGCCTCGTACATTTAGACAGGCTCAATATTACATTTAATATGAGACACTGAAAATGTCTAAAGTCATAACCATAAAACTGACAGCGATCACGTACATCCATACATATGTACGTGATCAAGCGAAGGTTAACATAATTTAAGGTTACAGGGCTATAAATATATCCAACAGAACAGCACGGTTAGGTAATATCAGAAGAGCAACTCTTCTTTTCCTTAAAAATCAGTGCATTTGATGATGTGATATGTGCAATTTGGTGACCACGTGTTTGGTAAATGGGCTTAGAGATACTGTTTTGTAATTGTGGATGTACGTTTGAAAACTTTCCAGGTGTATACGCAGAAGAAAGCTGCGTCGATGTGGAAAGAGAAAATTAAACGAGACAATAAGAATTTAAAAAAAACCGGAATGAAGAGAAATAGGGAGAAAAAGTGGGGAAGAAACGTAGTTGAAAGGAATGGCCAAAATTGTGCCTATTGCTTCTCTCACAAAAGCTCGATCCTCCCTTCCCTATAAACTGAGCATCTTTTTACGTGCTTTTCCCTTCTATTCTGAAGAAAAGGCATTGGTCTGAACCGCAACAATAATACCTATCTATCAACCTACACGGTGTTGGTTCTCGGAAGACTGCAAACTTGGTAATCGCTTCTGTCACAAACTAAACTCTTCTTTTCCTTTCACCTATTTCCTCTTAATTCCCTTGCTGTTCTTTTCATCTTCTGTATTCACCACTTATTTATTCCATTTCTTTCGAATTGCTTCTTTCTTTCTTATCACATAAGGTGTAAAAGTCTTTACATAAAGAATAGAACTGCTAACCGGAAGAAGTTTCGTTCAACTTCTGATCCGTACCATCTTCATGGTTACCGTCCCTTAACATATGAAACGTACATATTTTATTTTTCAGCAGATTCCTGTAATTAACGCTGAGTCCCTTTGTGGCAATAAGCATGGACAGATATGTTTGTAAAGACCTTCAAAATGCAAATGTTTATTGTTAATAACAGTCCCCTCACTGCTCAGCGTTATTAATTAGAACAATCAGTAAATTATTTTCTGTATTGCCAGTAATAGGACATTAATTTAAAGCAACCCCCTACATTCACGAAATGTTCGACTTGACACGTCAGTGCTTAATGAGCGGTTTAAAATAAAATGTAGCAAAAAAATTAAGTGATGTAGAAATATAGTTCAGATTATGAATTGTAACAGAATCCGAGTTGTGTCTGTGTGGTAAAAAAGAATAAATGTATAAATAATATGCTTAATTTTGAAGGTTGTGGTGTATTAGCAATTCGAACCGCCACGTAATTTGATGGTAAATTATCCGTACGCAGTGAACTGCTTGGTTTAGAATGTACCTGCTCCAACGAGTTGTCATAACTATGTAGAATTGCAGAGGTTTAGTAAATAGGGTCTGACTGTCATTAAGTTAGAACTCTTTCAGGTACTAATTGTAGTACGTTATTGTTACTGAGACGAAGTCTCCGTTTTAATTCTGGTTATACGCCTTTATTGTTTATCCTCAGTGTTTATTATTATTATTTGTTTGAATGATGACTTAAATAGGGCACTATCTCTTTTCAATTTCGATTCCCATTCGTAATTCAGAGTAATCTAACTTTTTTATGCTGTATAAACTGAGTGGTTTATCCCTTTCAAGAATAGTAAAAGTAGAGCAAGGTGAAAGCAATTCCTATACAGTCCTGGGCAGGACCTTAGGGCTCCAGGAAGTTGAGGTTCTAGACAATTGATACATGGCGATGTCAAGGCTATCCGCCCTACTAACCGACAGAATTCCACCCCCACTCCCACTCCCATCCCCACCTCCACCCCCACCCCTACGCACCACCCAGGAGATACCCCAGGTACTCATTTCTGTTAGAGGTTGAGTTGACCCCAGGAAAATAGTGCGGCCGGAACTTTTGAGGTATAAGTCAATAAAAAATCCTATCGACCCCCTAGGGAAACGAAACTGCGACCTTCTCGCTTGTAGCACAGTGCCTCCAACAACTGCGCCACCGCGTACCTCCGTTTAAAGCGAAGGGTTAAATAAATTTTATATTTGGTTTAAAACAAAAGGAATTTTCATATAACCTACATAACGCGATTAAGAGTTTTTTTTTCTGCTTTTAAAATCAAAGAGAGGTATTTTACGTAAACAAAATTAAGTCTGAAGTATGGATGAGGCACACAACAAATTAAGCTGCAGTGTTTTTATGTGCCGCTTCTTGTATAGCGACTGGGCTACGACATGAAACACTAGGAGCCGATGTGCGTTTTCCTGTGAGGATATAAGGCTTTTACATCTTCATAGCAATTAGACCGATTCTGGTGTCCACCTAGCTTTTTATTCAGTGGGTAGAAGGAGCTAAAATGGCCGGAACGTGAAGGTGAACACTAACTTCCGTCCAGATCTGTGATTAAGTATGACTGAAGTCACATCTTCTGCTCTCCTGCACGCCTTCATACCTTGTACCATTTGAAATATCCTTCTAAGTACATTAATACCGGAGTGCTGACAAAATTCTTAGACCGACCAGGAAGGAAACAAGCTCGGAAGCATGTAAGGGACGCGCGCGATTTCAACTAACATCGAGACGCGAGCTGTCATCAAGTTTTTTTTTCCTGCAAGGCAAGGCGCCGAAGGAAATCCACGCCATTCTGACAGAAACATTAGCTTTTTTCCTTCCTGGTAGGGCTAAGGACTTATCAGCACCCCTGTTAATAATTGAGGAATTACGTATGAGAAAACAAAAGGAAAATTACTTCGGAAAATAATGTGTAGAAACAATGGACTACGAACTTAGGTGTACTGGATATTTGTTATAAGTACTTTAAGAGCAACTTATCACATGAAAATATAGATACTTTATAACAGAACTGATGCAAAATTGCTTCAGAATAAATTACACAAAATCCCTCTTCCCATCATTCAGATGGTGTAGGAATCCATGTGACGTGCCCTCTGCAAAGTACTTATATCTGCGGGTCGATTTCAGCGTGACAGTGGCAGGCACAGATACCCCTGGTATACCCTGAGGTCTCATATTTCCCGCATCGCAAGACGCAACATTCTTACAAAATTTTCTATTTTATTCAAAATGTAACACAGAGCAAGATATTTCGTTATTCACTGGCACATTCAAAACTTCTTGGGAAAGGAATTTATGACCATCATTGTCACACTTTTTCGGTCCTATTTGGCTGTAATTCCGAAAGATAATTTGATTAGTTTCTTTTTATATTCTGGTAATATAGTTCAAGAAATTATAATCATTAAAATATATAAGACCACCAAAAAGAATACACGTACGTTGGTCTATTACACCACATCTTTAATTCCGTTGAGAGATGATCGCCAAGAGAATCTTTAATGAATTGCTGCTTAAGTATATTAATTTAATTACTTGGTGTAAATATAGGTGAAGGGGCCGCGGTAGCACAGTGTTTAAGGTGCTGTGCTACAAATCGGAAGGTCGCTGGTTCGATCCCAGCTGGTGTCAGTGGATTTTTCATTGACATAAAAATCCTTCCTATCGCACCATGGCCCTGGGGTCGACTCAGCTTCTAACAGAAATGAGTACCAGGAGTATTTCCTGGGGGTAAAGACGGCCGATGCGTAAGGCTGACAACCTACCACCATCCTGTGCCGTTGTCACGAAATCTGGGAACCTTAACCTCCTGGAACCCTCTGGGCCCCTCCGGGCCTGTAACGGGACTGCTTTACCTTTACATATACGTAAAGCTATCACATTAATGTACTCGAATATGGCTGACGACGCAATACACTTCCTGTGTGTAACGCATGTTCAGTATAGTGGGGGTGTGTCTTCATAACAGTTGGTCAGCTCACTGTTCTTATATAACGGCAGTGACTCTATAACAGTCACTGATATCTTAACGCACTCACCTGCGGTCGTGTGGGAGACTTGGGAGGGTTTCTAACAAAATAGTTTTCTTAAAACATGAAAGGTATAAAAATGAAAATTAGGGTGAAATTACGTCCATCGTAGCCCGCGTATTCCTACGTACGATACAATAGAACACAATTTTTCTCCTTACGTGTAATAGACCACAAATTTTAGTACATGAGTTTCAATCAAATAATATACGTTACCAGCTATGTGCTGATATTGTACCTACACAAGCCTTCCAAAAAATAAATACAGATACCCTCCCTGTATATTTATTTATTATTTATTTATTTGCGTGTGTGTGTGTGTGTGTGTGTGTGTGTGTGTGTTTGTGTAAGAATAATTTGTCTTTTTCGGTTGAACGGCTGCTTTTACGTTTCTTTTATGATTTTGTATTTCACTTAACGGCAATACCTGTAATTAGTAACTAGGATAATTAGTGAATAATGAAATAGGGAGGCTGTTGAAGTTCATGACACGCTTTGAGGTAACATTAAGTACCTTCGCATGAAAACCTTAGTGATTATACCTTTATTTACGGCCGAGATTTCAAAATGGAATATGAGGTGACGCAATGCCCCACGTTAAACCGTGATGGTCAGCGCTGTGTGGATGTGAAATGCTTTGCTTTACTTGGAGAGATTTAGGTAAGAGTTAATTTATTTGTATCCAGTTAAAATACCATTATTTAACCGTCAATTATATGACAGTTTTCTGGCCTATTGCCAGCCTTCTTGTCTGCTAAATTGATTCTAACTAGAGGGCTAGCAAATGCAGTAGCTAATATTATCTTACTTCCGTCAGATATTTTCTAGAGTCTGGAACGTAGGCGATGTTATATATGCAGTATTCGTAGTAACATACATTAACATCTACACACGGGTGGACAGTGGTTCAAGTCCGTAGCGAACTAAATTCAAAATATTTAGGACGACTCTGTACGATATCTGCGGCTACACATAAGCGATCCATTTGCTCGAACGCCGCGAGAGACGGAGCAAGGGACGTCACTTTCCCTGAAAATTAGGCCACTCAGAATTGCAGTGTTTCAACCGATGCACAGATCTATACTTTAACCGTTTACGACTCTGCGTCGACTATTTAACGTGCCCAAAATAGAAATGCACGCTTTCAAAATAATCCATGAAATAACTACATAGTTACACCAGTCGACACAGAAAATATCTGTGTTGTGTACGCGTATCACGGAGACGTTATTTGCTACGCGAGTCAAACAGCAGGTGTGTGAGACGATTGTCCGACTCATCCCACAATGCGTGGGCTGAACACATTTATGGAGAGTTGCGGGTGCGGATCGGTGCACAAAATTTGAAATTGTGCTGTTGTGACTGAAAATTGCGCAAAATATGTGTGTGTGTTATTATATGTTTCCAGGTAGGGATTGTTCAGTGAAACGTTGAAAATGGTAAATTGCTTACCACCTTATTAAATTTTAATGAACCTGACATTTATGTTTATCGGACCGTGCATCATCTTGATAGTTTTATAAAGATAGACCAACTTGATGTCACTTGCTTTATTATTTCATTATTTACTGCTCAACATGTTTCGGATGTTAATACATCCATCCTCAGGAGCTTGCGACTTATTTGATGAGTTATTTCATGG
>Ga0123354_10009853_pt1 | contig 14678 bp, 8 predicted proteins | sample TergutLab28metaG_2_FD_97872 | JGI IMG/M metagenome (GOLD analysis project Ga0123354, IMG submission 97872) | Labiotermes labralis P4 segment gut microbial communities from Petit-Saut dam, French Guiana - Lab288 P4 | ecosystem: Host-associated > Arthropoda: Insects > Digestive system > Gut ... | reverse complement strand
AGCCACACCCCAAGCCACTCGGCCACACATTCACCCACGGCGACGCCTTCGCGCACCCCGACACCATCGAGTTCGCGCACCCCGACCCCGACGCCGACACCGACCCCCAGCGCAACACAAACGACAACAACGCAGGCGCCACCGACGGTCACGGTGACCGCCACGAAGACAACGACGATACCTGTTTCGCCTCCCACCGAGCCGACCGACAGCACCACGACCGATCAGCCAACCGACAGCACCACGACCGATCAGCCAACCGACAGCACCACCACCGATCAGCCAACCCAGGATGACTCCTCAGACTCTGGTGGCGGGGGCAGTGCACCCTAAGAGTCGGGTAGCGAGCGGGTTGTGCAGTCTTACTGATCGGCCAATGCACATTGTCGGGCCGGACCATGAGAACGGCGCGTCGAAGCCGACGAGCTGACCGCGACAAGGTGAGGTTATCGCGTTTCACGCCGCCTTGGTGGGTGTCTAGCAGCCATCATTTGGCCAGGGAGAACACCCAGCGAACACCTGGCAGAACCGTGTGCGGCTCCATACACCAGCCCAGATCACCACAGCAGCAACAACTACCATGAAGAATGCGTGCGGTTGGTCAACTGAGCCGGTTGTGACCGCTGCCAGACCGTCAGCAATAGCCGTTTCATTTTCTTTACGGGCTTAAGCCACGCTGTTGCAGCAAGTTGCTTGCGCAAGGTGGGTCTCCGGTATCGACGCTGAACGATCGTGAACCCCCCAGGCGTTGGCTCCGGGATTTCCACAAGGCCATCTCGAAGTACCATGACAGCGGGAGTGCTCACGGCATCGCGGTTCTCGATAAACTGTAGTTGGCAAGAAAAGCTCGCTTCGATGCCAATATGCTGGCACCACAGGGTAAGCGTATTAACATTCGTCGTGTAGCCGACATTGCGAGTGATCGTTGGCTCGCCGCACTTCCAGAAAGTTTGGCCAATCCGTAGCCATGCGTTCCCTGATTTGCGCCTGAAGTCCACAGACAAGTAGAGGGAGTCTCGAAACACTTGGCCACTCGTGGTCGTTGCTACCACATCAATCACGGCTAAGGCTGAGCTGAACTTAACCGGGTCTGTTGTGATCTGAAGTAACGGAGAATAGGCATTACCAGTCTGTGGCACTTCGGTCACAAAAACGGCGGACCCGTGGTGAGAGGGTTCTCGTTCGGCAGGAGCTTGACTTACGGAAGATCCGGAAGCTACGGGATTTGCTTTCAGATCCGCAAGAAACGTGTCATAATCGCCGACCTTATAGTTTCCGATCCGTCGAAGCATCCCGATTGCCGTGCTATGCTCAGGCTGTATTAGCCAGGTCGGCAATTCCAGCACCGGGAAATTCGGGAGCCAGTCTGTCAGGGTAAGATCGAACATTTGGTTCGCAGCGCAGTGTGTCTTGAGATGCTCAAACCGATAGACCCAATGGCCAGCGTATGCGTTCAAGAAATCAGTCGCAAAGGTTGACCAAAAGCCAAGGCCTCGCATGTAGTCAAGAAGAGTCTTCTCATATGTCCATTCGGCTTTCCAATTTTCGTCAAGATGCCGACTGATATTCGACCCGGTCTCGATGCGGCGGCGCACAAGTACCCTGTCAAGAAACGTAATCCGGTTGGAGTTCAATAGCGCAGAGTAGGTGAAAAAGGCATCATTCGCATTTGGGAGGGCCTGAAATTCAAAGCCATTCTCCAACACAAAAGAACGGCGAAACAGCTTGTCCCACGCAAAGCCCATGATATGAAATGGGTTACCTTTCATGTCCGACAACTTGAATGTGCGACGAGTTGGGAAGTCACCTGGCACGCAATTCCAGTTGCGGGTCTTAAGGCCAGTCTTGTGTGAGAAGTCGACGCACCTGAATATGCATATGTCTGCCTGCGTTGACGACGCACGCGCATAAGCCTGCTCCAACATACGCAAGTCAAAGACATCATCCGCATCCAAAATCGAAAGAAACTGCCCGTGAGCCTGTTTCAAGCCAGCATTGCGAGCTGCACCGCCTCCGGCGTTGTCTTGCGAAATCACGCAAATTCGGCAGAGCGGGTCAGCTGACCGGTACTCCTCCATGATAGACAATGAGTTGTCCGTGCTCCCGTCATCGACGAGTATGATTTCGATCTCTCTGAGGCTTTGATTCACCACTGAGTCAAGCGTCTCTCTGAGGTACTCTGCGGCGTTGTAGATTGGCATGATCACGGAAACCTTGAAATGCTGGTCCACATACTCCGTGAACCATTCCAATGGGTCGGAGACACACCTGCGCAGTGATCCCCACTCATCCGCAGTGAAACCAGCAGAAGTAAGACCGTTCTGCATGTCGTCGCCAAACTCTGCCGACATCCGTTCAATGAACTCGAACTTTCTGTCATAAGCCACAGCCGTTAATGCCATCAGGTAGTTCCACCACTTGCGACGACGAAACGGCTGCCGCAGTGTTTCCCACGAGCCGATTCGTCGCAGGCTTGACTCGTCGAAGGCGTGCTCTGCGAAAAAGTCAAACTGACCATCTGAATTCTTCACGGACTGGGCCGGGTTATCTTTTCGGTGGTGAACGTATGCCCGATTAACGAACATCATCCGCTTGATGGAAGCCATGCTTTGCCAGTAAAATCCGTTGTCCTGAAAATGGCGCACATTTGTATTGAAGCTTACTTCAGCGTTAGTCAGCATTTCGCGGCGATATATTCCGCACCACACCACGTTGATTGCCTGAAATATTCGTAGGTAGGTGTGATGGTGCGAGGGTTCTCGCAGGAAATCATTTGGGTTCAGGACCATTCCGTAGAGCTCAGGAAATGCTGCGCGCTTGTAGGTCTCTTCCGTTTGGCCGTTGAGGTTTACGAACGAAATGTAGTCAGACTTAACCGCATCCAGATCGTTTTCGTGTGCCAGGTGCCACAGGTCAGCGAACATGCATGGATCTTCGACATAATCATCGGAATCCAAATTGCCAACATAATCGCCTTTCGCTGCGGCGAGCCCGGTGTTCATTGCCTTGGCATAACCTCCGTTTTCTTGGTGAATGACATGCACACGGGAATCCTGACGTGCGTATTCGTCGCAGATCTGGGGCGAAGAGTCAGTCGAGCCATCGTCGATAACCAAAATCTCAAGCTCTGGGAGCGTCTGTGCGGTGAGTGAGTCCAAACATTTCTGCAAGTATCGCTCGGTGTTGTACACAGGGCAGATAACCGATACGGCAGGCCGTGTTCGCAGCATGTTGCTTCCTAGTATGTGGCGACCAGGGACCGAAGCAGCCGTCGCATCCGCATTGTGGCTTGTTTCGCGTGGCGTGGTAGGGATGTCAACGCGAGTCCTGCGCGAAACGACCGGGATGACTTGATGGCTGCGATCTCAGATCGTAATAGTTGGATTTCCCGCCCGGGGTCGTTGGAGTCGAAGAGTCTATCGTACACATATCGAAGTAGCGGTGATTGTTTCTCGAGTTCAGCCGAGACCTGTCCAGTTGGCAGGGAGTTCTGAAAGCGGATAGCTCTTGACCGGTAGGTGGTCAAGAGATTCCGGACCTCCAAAGCGGTATCTCTGGGGAGGTCAAACCGCATGGTCAACCCGGCGATGCGACACCAGCACATGAAATATCCGAAGAAATTGGCGAATGTAACTGCACTGGTAACTGTTGAACCAGGGCGGATACGGCGACGAAACAATGGAAGGTTTTCATGCGACACCCGTTCCGCCGCCATCCAGCACTCGAATGTGAAGATGTTGTCCTCGTAGATGATGCCTTCCTGAAATGTCAGTCCGTGGGACACAAGAAAGTCCCGTCGGAACAGTTGGAGGCAGACCGAAACCGGATACTCGTCGTTGCGGTGCATTTGCGTGAACATCTCAATGCCGGTGACAACCTCGCTGTAGGAGTTTGCCCGGAAATATGTATTCTGGCTTTCATATCCGCCGAACTCTTCCTTCAGGCGAGGTTCGTCAAAGAAGACGGTCCCATCGAAACAGAATATATCCAGATCCCTTTTGGTTGCGTGCTCATACATCGCTGCAAGTGTGCCGTCTTCCAAGACGTCGTCACTATCCAAAAAGTAGACGTACCGGCCATGCGATTCTCGCAACGCGCGATTGCGGGCGGCCGATTGCCCCGCGTGTGTGGCGGTAATGACTCTGACACGGGGATCGTCTATTTGGAATGCCGACAATATCTCACCTGATCTGTCAGCTGAGCCATCGTCAACGCAGATAACTTCAATATCACAAAATGACTGACCCAAGACGCTATTTAGGCATTCAGTTACGTACTGCTCCGCATTGTAAACCGGCACTAGTACAGAAATTTCGCACACCCTAATCAGCTTTCCTAATACGACGGTGCATTGTCAGATGATTCGGATCATGCACCGGACATGTCGGCCATCCATCGCCACACAGATCATGGTATTACTTATCGCACAATGCGTCAAGCGTGCGATGTGCATCGCATGGGTTGAACATGTGGGCGGGTTTGGTCCCGGAGGCACTTTGAGTGCGGAGCCTTATCGTGCAGGCTTTCCCAACTGCATGGTCGAGGATGTCGGCCTTCAAGACCCGCTGGTATGTGGTCGCGGGCATGCCGTGGACGCAGTTCTTTCGACCTGCGGTGGTGGTTTTCAGTCAACGGCTTTCACGCATGGAAGCAGGTGGTTTTCCTGGCTATGACGTGTCCTCTGGCCAACGTAATGCCATGTTCGTCGACCCGGGACACGACAGACCAATTGAGGAACTCACGTCTGTTTGATATTGATTCCGGCGTGACAGTATACTATGCGTGAAAATGCCTCCTACAGCGTCGTCCTATCTGTTGGTCTCTTGAGTGGATTCGTCGCTGTTGAATTGCAAAAGGAATGGGACGCCGGATTGGAGCAGAAAATGGGTGAGTCAAGCTCGCGGTCATGTCTCGTCACTGTTGTGGTTCCTCTCCTTGAATCGTTTGGTGAAAGCTTGGCTTGCTTGCGTAGTCTTTGCGCCCAAGATTTCATTGCGCATGCTGAAATTGTGTTGTTGAATGACAAGCCGATGACGAGAGCACAGCGTGCAGAGGTCGACAATCTTCGGGATATTGCCGCCGAGGTGAATATTTGTCTTGATGCGACACTCACTGAATGGGCGGCAATGCTGCCCGCCGTGATCACGACGAACTACTTTGTGATCCTTGAGCCTTTTGACACTTTGGTTCCTCAGGCGATAACAACACTGTACGAGCTGGCGGAAAAGGGGCGAGCTGATTGTGTGCTGGTGGATCCGCGGGCGAACGCTTCGGTGACAGAGGAGATTCAGAACGGGCCGACAAACTATTCGGAAATGTGGCTTAGCAACAAATTGTTCCGTTCGAGTATTCTTTTGCAAGTCAGAGAGGTTCTAGTGTCCATCGCTGCTCCACTAAGCTTGCGTGGGCTTGGGCTTCCGCTGTTGGTGACTGCGCGCGCCTTCATCGCCAAACAAGATCTCTCTGCAAAACGTGGAGAACGTTCGACCCGGCGGCGACGTGTCGCAGATCTCGCCCAGATCGAGCGTGATCTGGCTTGGGCGCGAGCTTGCCTTTCCTCCGATGGTCCGCCTTCGGAGGCTGCGCGCGAGCAGGTTGGGCAGCGAGTCCTTGCGGGGCTAGCGCCGGTCTTTTCCACTGTGCGAAAAAGAATTGCCGAGAAGGACCAGGCGCGCCTATTTGATGTCTGTCGGACCACAGTCTCGGAAGTGATTACCCCGACGAATGTGATGGCAGCTGTGACAAATGAGAAGGACTGGAACTGCTTGGCTGCAATCCAGATGAATTCGCCGGATCTGTTTTTCGGAAAATATGACGGTCCGATTGTTTTTCAGGACGATGGGTCGTCGCAGTACGCGTTCCCGCTGGGATTACCCAGTGAGTGGGTAGGCGCCTTCTCGGTCGAGCTGATATCAGCTCAACTCGAGTATGCGGATGACCAGACGGACGGCATCAAGATGTCTTGTGTCGTCAATATTCCGTGGGCATGCCTTTGCCGGGGTAGCTCGCTTTCGGCCGAACTCGTCATTGGTTCGGAGGAACCGCTTCCGACAACGGGAGGGTGGCATCTTCGAGAGGAAGGCCGGCGGCAGCCGGATTTCAGCGTGTGCGCGTTCCGGGTTCCGATCGAGCGCTTGTCGTCAGGCGCTTGGTTGCTGACATTGGAATTGTTAGACGAATCTGGCGCACGGGCTCGAATCATATTGGGTATCACGAGCGGGGCCTGCCGGTCTTCTCGGCGTATTCACCGAGCGCGGCGCTATTGGCAGGTCGCACCAACGTTTGGGTCGAAGATGTCTGCCAATCTCATTGTTACGACGTCAGCAAAGGCCTGGTGGTGGCAGGCGTTCATCAGTCTGCTAGCGGCCTTACGAGATCACACTCCCTATGCAAAGCATCGGGTTGTGCGACTGCTCGGGCGGATTGCCCTTTTAGGCAGAGACGTCTGGTTGATTGGTGAACGGCGCGACACAGCGCAGGACAATGGATGGGTTTTGTTTCAATACTTGCGACATCACCCAAGGCCTGGACGCCTGGTTTTCTACTTGTTGGATGAGACGTCCACCATGTGGCCGGTCGCAAGCCGGGATGGACACGTGATTGCGCAGAATTCGAGGGCGCATAAGCTGCTATGGCTTGTGGCTACGCACCTGATATCGTCTCAGGACATAGACTCTTTTTTGTTGCCGGCCTCATGGGAAGCGCCGAAATATCGCAGGTTTTTTGCCCCATTTCAGCAGGCTCGCCGCATCTTTTTGCAACACGGCGTGATTGTGAACGGAGTCGGCCCTATCCTCAGACGGGGAGTTACAGGGTTGGATCTTTTTGTCTGCTCGTGCGAAGCGGAGAGGTCATTCCTTGAGGCGACAGCCCGCGGGTATACGTCTAAACAGTTGCAATTGTGCGGTCTTCCAAGGTTTGACAACCTGCCGCGTGATACCATCAACAAGAAGCGGATGATCTTGGTTGCGCCCACCTGGCGCCGCAACCTGACTGTGGCGAGCGGGGCAGCAAACCCGCGCGGGATGATCTCGCAAGACTCCTTCGAAACAAGCGAATACAGGCGGTTCTACCTAGAATTCTTGACCAGCACCACACTGGCAGCAGCGCTGGAAAGATTCGATTACCAAGTTGTGTTTGTGCCGCATTATGAAGTGCGCGCCGAATGGGAATCTTGTGTGCAAGATATGGACAGGGTTCGTGTTCTTGCTGATGGTGGCACAACGCTTGCTGAACTGCTTCACGACTGCCAGCTCTTCATCACTGATTACTCCAGCACGCAATTCGACGCAGCGCTCGGGGGCGCGACGGTTGTCTATTCGACCTTCGACGCGGCCGAGTTCTTTTCGGAGCATTACCAGCCCGGCTGGTTTGACCAACGAACGGATGGGTTTGGCATTGAGGTGAAGACCTCTGAGGACCTCGTCCAAACGACGGTGGCCTTTGTTGAAGGCAACCTGGATGTCCCTGCTGGGGTCAACCAACATCTGGAGAAACTCGGAGTTCTGAGGGACGGTCACAACTGTGAACGAGTGACGCGCGCAATATCTGATCTTCGATAGGTCTATCATTCAGGCAGGTTACGTAGCTGCAAACGATGTCGCAGCGATCACAGGGCTTGACGCTGCCACAGTCGACCAACTCGCGCAGGAAGACTTAGGCTAGGGGGCCTTTCGACCCACGTTCGAGCGGAGCGGTACCATTGCGGGGTGAAGATCACTGTTGTTGGTGCCGGCTATGTGGGCCTGTCGAATGCGGTGCTGTTGGCTCGCTACCATGATGTGACGCTGCTGGAAATTGACCCGGCAAAGGTTGAGGCGATCAATGTGCGTCGTTCGCCGATTGTTGATGAGGAGTTAGGAAAGTCTCTGGCTCATGACGACCTTCGGTTGAACGCGACTACTGACTCCAAAGTGGCCTACGACGGCGCCGAGCTTGTCATCGTGGCGACGCCGACGGATTATGACGCGGCGGCCAGCTATTTCGATACCAGCACCGTTGAGAGGGTCATTGATGAGGTGCTGCTGGCCTACCCAGCAGTGCCGGTTGCGATCAAGTCGACGATACCGGTTGGGTTCGTTGCCCGGGTTCGGGCGGAGCATCCTGGGGCGACGGTGTTTTTCTCGCCCGAGTTTTTGAGGGAAGGCTCGGCGTTGTTTGACAATCTGCATCCGGCGAGGATTGTTGTTGGTGAGCGTGGTGAGGCTGGCCGGGCGTTCGCCCTGATGATGGCCGAGGCTGCGCTCGACGAGGACGTGCCGATCCTGTTGACAGGTGACACGGAGGCCGAGGCGATCAAGCTGTTTGCCAACACCTATTTGGCGTTGCGGGTGGCGTTTTTCAACGAGCTTGACACGTATGCCGCGATCCGTGGTCTTGACACGGCGGAGATCATTGACGGTGTGTGTTTGGATCCGCGTATCGGCCAGCATTACAACAATCCGTCGTTCGGCTATGGAGGGTATTGCCTGCCGAAGGACACGAGACAGTTGTTGGCCAACTATCAGGATGTGCCCCAGAACCTGATAACGGCAGTGGTGGACGCCAACAGGACTCGCAAGGACTTCATTGCCGAGGATATACTGCGGCGGAATCCGCATGTTGTCGGCATCTATCGCCTGGTTATGAAGGCGGGGTCCGACAATTTCCGGCACTCGTCGATTCAGGGTGTCATGAAGCGCATCAAAGCCAAGGGCGTGGAGGTCATAGTGTACGAGCCGACCCTGGACGCCCCAGATTTCTTCCGTTCCGAGGTGGTCAACGATCTGGCGACGTTCAAGGCACGAGCCGATGTGATAGTCGCCAACCGTGTCACGGAAGATCTGGCCGAAGTGGCAGGCAAGGTCTACACCCGAGATCAGTCCGGTGATGGATAGTCACTGCGCGCGGGTGTTCCCTGCGTCCTGTTCGGTATGATTGCACGTTGTCATCCATGCGCATACGTCGCACAGTGGACGATACGGGAACTCCCTCGCGCAACGCTGGAAAGAGATGTCTGTGAGGTCTGGAGGTCAGCCTTGGCAAATGAAGTGGCTTTGGTCACCGGCGCAGCTGGGTTCATAGGTTCACATATGTGCGAGAAGCTTCTGCGCGCTGGTCACGATGTGGTCGGAGTCGACAACTTCTCCCCTTTCCATGACCCAGCGCTAAAGCATCACAACGTCGCGCAAGTGGAGATGGTCGCATGCGAGAGCCACTCGCATTTTCGCATGCACGAGGCTGACATTTCAGGCTCTTCTCATCTGTGGTGGGGTTTTTCGGGGAGTTGGTGTTTGAAGGCGCCGGCGGCGAGGAGCATTCGGAGTCGGTAGTTGGTGAAGTTGGTGAATCCTCTGGCTATTCGCCGGTATAGTTCGCAACACCTTCGTGTTATCCCGGCGCGCGGACAACGCTAACTCCTGACTCATGAACCACAGGAAACACCGCCACTGGCCTCAACCGCTATCCGGACATATTTGCTTGAGGCATACGCCCCTGTTCCCGGACATTCTCCTTGAGGCTAGTCGGCAACTTGAACAGCCCGGCTAGAAATGGTAACATTGCCGAAGTTTTGTTATCCGAGATGATGAGGCTTAGGTGAGTCTTTCAATCACGTTTTGGTTAACGCAGACTGCACAGATAGGTCAATGATGCGACTCCTCAGAATTTATGAACACGGATTAGTATTTGACGCTGATACGCCTGTATTTGTGAAGCCGCAGTCCCGGGACGCCTACTTCCTGGTTGGAGCGCCCGAGGAGGGACTGTTGGGTTTTGCTGATTTTGATCGGGCGTTCGCGTTGAATGGCTTGCCACGGGGGCGGTACGAGTACTACTTTGAGGTTGCCGGAGAGATGCGGCGTATTGGCTGCGAACCGTTCGAAACAACGTTCTATGCTGAGGGTACCGCTAGGCAAAAGTCTTTTTACAAGCTGAAGTCTGGCGAGCTCCTGAGCTATTACCCGAAGCTGTCTCCAGTTAAGGCTACTGGCGTGGGGGATGCGGGACTTGTGCTGACCGAACCGGTGACTGTGTTCCTGAAGCCACAGTCCAAGGACACATATTTCCTGGTTGGAGTTGCTGAGAACTGTGTGTTGGGTTTTTCCGATTTGGATCGGGCCTTCGCCGCGAACAACCTGCCCAGCGGGCGTTACGAGTACTATTTCGAGGTTGACGGCGAGATGAGGCGCATTGGATGCGAACCGTTCGAAACGACTTTCTATGCCGAGGGCACAGCCAGGCAGAAGTCCTTCTACAGGCGAAAGTCTGGCGACTTCCTGAGCTACTATCCAAAGTTGTGCCCGGTCAAGGCAGTGGGCGTCAATGATGCCGGACTTGTGCTGACGGAACCAGTCGCTGTATATGTGAAATCCCAGTCGGAAGACGGCTATTTCCTTGCTGGGGTGGCTGAGGGGTGTGTGTTAGCATTCGGAGATTTGGACCGTGCATTCGAATCGAATGGCTTGTCGCGGGGGCGTTACGAGTACTATTTCGAGGTTGACGGGGAGATGCGGCGCATCGGTTGCGAACCGTTCGAAACCACGTATCATGCGTTGGACACGCATGAGCAGAAGTCATTCTTTTGCACGAAGCATAACCAGCTTCTCACCTGGTACCCGGCGATACCAAAGTTCCGCTTCTCCATTTTGATGCCAGTATACAATGTCGAAGAGTACGTTGCAGAAGCCATTGAGAGTGTTGTTGAACAGACCTTCGCGTTTGATCGCGTACAGCTTGTCTTGATCAATGATGGATCATCAGACTCGAGCGGGCAGATATGCCAAAGTTGGCAGGCGCGTTTTCCGGAGAACATTGTCTATATCGAGAAGCCCAATGGAGGTCCTGCTTCTGCGCGGAATGTCGGATTGGATGCCGTCGAAGGCGAGTGGCTTGGTTTTTTGGATTCAGACGATTGCTTAAGCCCGAACGCGCTGGAAAGCATTTCGGCTGCCCTGGATCAATATGGCGCGTATTGTGATGTAGTACGGCTGCCCATGGATATGTTTGGGAGATTGGTGAGGCAGGCGAAACCGACCGCAACGGAGCTTTACTCACTGATGGACGCCGCCAAGTACCAGGAACCTTTCCAGGGAATGGGAGGGGTATTCCTGAATAGTTCGGTAGCGAAATTGGTTCGTTTCAACGAAAACCTTCACGTTGTGGAAGACACGCTTTATGTCAACGAAGTCATTTTGCATACAAACCTAAATGTACTCTCAGTTGGAGATGCAAGGTATCTGTATCGGAAGAGGTTCGCGGAGGACTCAATTACTGACGACTTCTTGCGGACCAACACCCACGCCAATCAGGATCATGCAGTAGAGCGAATGCGTGGATTTCAGCGCTTGCTCAAGCTTGCCGCTGAACGGTTTGGCACGATACCTCGGTATTTCAAGTTTTGCGTTCTCCAAAAATGCTACGTAGCCGAACAGCATTTGGGAGCGCTGCCAGTTGACGCCGATTTCATCAAGGTGGTTTCGGCAGAAATGGATAAGATCTATTCTTTGGTGGGAGATGACTGCGACCTGTATCGTCTGCCCTACTTCAAGAACATGCCAGAAACGCGGATCAACTGGTTGGAAGCGCAATACGCTGGTGCAAGGATTGTGTTCGACAAGATATTCTCGAATAATGGAGATAGGTGTCTGTTCCGACCCACCAGTATCAGTACGACCCTCCGGGATGTGCAAGTCTTCGAGAAGTATGTGGAATACGCTATTTCTGTCGATATTCCCTCAATAGCACTCGACTTCTTCAAGACCTTCACGCTTTGCCTCAGTGTGAACGGGAAGCTATTCTCGCCCACAAAGGCTGGGGATGTCGAGATTCAAAACGGCCCTGTATTCCAGTCTTTGCTAAGTCCTGCGGTGAGACGAATGGAGTTCGCCTTTAAAGTCAGCAAAGGCCAGTTTCGCTTGAACATGGTCGGCAAAGGAAACATGGTCGAAGTCATTGGCTTCATTGGTGACTTTAAGCGAAAACTTGCTTTGGGGGGGCAAGAAGTGAACAAGAGACTCAAATTGGGTGCTTGCGAGTGCTTCATCGGGGAATTCGGGCCTCTGCTTACGGTAATAATCACGACTTTCAACCGCCCTAACTATTTGAAAGAACTGTTGGCGTCAATATCTAAACAGTCGAATAAGCATCTGCTGCGCGTGGTGATTATGGATGATAGTAGTGATGCGGATTCATCTGTTGATGACGCGATCCTGGCTCTCAACGAATCCGGTCTCAATGTGGTAGTGTCGCGTCAGCCACACAATGGCGCGCCGTTGAATCGGAAGTTGGCGTTCGACAATGTCGAAACGAAGTATGTAACATGGATCGATGATGATGATCTCCTCAACTATGATGACTTCTACACAGAGGCGTTGACGGCGCTTGAGATGGACGAAAGCCTTTCGTGCTACGCGTACAAAGAGTGCACATTTGTGGAAAACTCAGCAGTAGTGGAAAAGGTGGTGGCGCAAGAGGTCTTCACATATAAAGCGTTGCATAATTGGCGTGAGCTGCTTGGTAGGCCGCTCACCCGACCGGTGAATGGTGCTGCGATCTTCAGAGTGGAGATGCTGCGGGGGGCCGGAATTGGTGAGGATGCCATAGTCAACCACGTGCACTCCTTCGTGCGAAGCTTGCTCTTTAGCGGTTTCACGGCATGGAGTCTGAAAAAGGCGTTTGCGGTTAGGCAGCACCCGGGTAATGGCAGCACCGCCGATGTTGGGTTCATTATCTCTCTCTTGGAGGATTTCGACCGATCATACAAGGACTATGAACGCAATATTCGACGGTTTAATCCGTTCTCATCACGAGTAGCGAGGTTCAGCGATTTCATGGGCGACTCAGTACGGTACTTTGTTGGGGTGAACGGTCAGAACCCAGAGGCGATCAAGACGCTACGTGAGTTCCTTGAAAGCCATTTGTCTTTCCGTCAGTCGAATCGGTTACTTCTTGAGCTTCTGCCACCGGCTGCTGGTGATGGTCAGGCGATCGAAGCCTATTGCTACACCAACGATGATAACTTCGGCGACCAGATCCTGCCGGTATTGATCAAGCAATTGTTTGGAGTCACCGTTCGGATATGTTCGGATCGCCCGAAGGTGGATCTTGTGTCGGTCGGCAGCGTGCTGGAAGCTCTCGCCCGCACGCCGTTTGAAGGGGAGGTCCGTGTTTGGGGGTCGGGAACGATAGGAAATGGTCTTTTGGAGAACGACCTGCTGTCGAATAGCGCGCTTCGGCTGGATGCGTTGAGAGGGCGAGCGACGCTAGATTCGGTCGTCAACGCCAGAGTCTCCGATAGGTTCGCGCTCGGTGACCCGGGACTCCTGTTCAGCCTCGCCTTTCCGCGTAACCCCGAGGATTATCATGGGAAGGTGGCCATCGTTCCGCACTATGTTGACTACGATATCGCGATGAGGCAGTTCGGTGACGATGAACGATTCATTGTCATTGATGTGAGCGACGAACCGCTCAGTGTCATCAAGCAGATTTCAGGAGCAGATGTGGTATTCAGTTCGAGTTTGCATGGTTTGATCACAGCGGACTCGTATGGCGTTCCGAACGTATGGGCGAAATTTTCCGATAATCTGAGCGGTGGTGAGCACAAGTTTTTCGATTATTACTCAGCTTTCGGTGGGGAGCCGATACGTGCCGACTTGAGTCGTCTGAAAGACGATGAGTATATTGAGGCTCTGCGAGCGTCATATCGACCGATTACGGATCTGTCAGACATCCAGCGCCGACTATTTGATTCATTCCCATTTCCAGATGAGGCCGCTCTGCGGGATTTCCATCAAAGGAAGGCCGATGACGTGAGCTTCTATTATGTGCGCGTTGGGCAGGACATTCTTGTTAACACCCGTTGCGCTACTTCGCTCTTTGACCTGAAGGATGTGGATTGGCAAGCGTATAAGCTGCATCGGCAGATCGAGGGTTTCGGCGGACTTTTCATGAGCCATAACGATGGAGTCTCGAGGTATTCCATTCAGGCGAGCATAGGCGCGGACGGCCAAACGGCGGCGGGATAGTGCACACGGAAGTTGTCTCACCATGGTAATGTAGGGGTTATGGTAAGGCAGGAGTGTCGAACCATCGAATCATTACGGGAAGCGAATGACAATGTCGTGTTGGCCGATCCCAATGTCACGAAGGCGAATTCCCTTGTTGAGTTCAGTGGCACGGGCAATGTTCTGCGTTTATCGGGTGGAGTGCACCTAGATGGAGTCCGGCTGCGATTCTTCGGCAACGGTTCGGTAATGCATATTTGCGCGCCACCGAGGCCGTTTCGAGCAGACGTCAGCGTTTGGCACTCCTGACTTGGGCCACTTTTCGGTTGTTGTGAGATGTATATCGCTGTGACTAGGTAGTTTGCGGGCTCTTCTCATCTGCGGTGGGGGTGGTGGTGTTGATGGCGACGCGCGGATGATGGGGGGTTGACGGGTTTTGGGGTCGAAGTCCTTAAGAATCGATGGTGGCTAATCCGTTGATTTGAAGGACTTCGACTTATGTGTCAGCTTACCGAACCTGCCCCGGCTTGTGCCCGGTTTGGCGGGTATTGAAGTCGGGATTGGCCTCGCTCAGTTGAGCATCCATGTTGTGTGCAGCTACTTGTTAACGGCGGCGAGGAAGTCCTCGTAGTCGCGAATGTAGTCGGCGGGGTCGTAAGGGGCAGATGCGAACACTCCCAAGACTGCGTCTGCCGT
>Ga0123354_10009850_pt1 | contig 14681 bp, 14 predicted proteins | sample TergutLab28metaG_2_FD_97872 | JGI IMG/M metagenome (GOLD analysis project Ga0123354, IMG submission 97872) | Labiotermes labralis P4 segment gut microbial communities from Petit-Saut dam, French Guiana - Lab288 P4 | ecosystem: Host-associated > Arthropoda: Insects > Digestive system > Gut ... | reverse complement strand
TGTGTGTGTATGTGTGAGTGTGCACTTTTTTTGGGTGTGGGGTAGGGGGTGGTCATCTTTGGTAAAATGGTCAGATATATGAAACTTAGACACATGAATATTACTTGAATTTGTATGAATGAGATGCCCTTCATTAAGCATTTAACATCTCTAACAGTACATACCAAGTACAGAATGAAATTGCTTCAACTTAGTAACAAAAAAAAATTCTTAGACAAAAAAAAAATATTTTAGGTGCATTTGCACCCCCCAAGTTATGCTTATGTACATGGAATTTTTACTGTATTATTCTTGTAAATAATAATAAATGTTTTCTAATGTTTTAGAATGTTTTCCAAGACTGTGCAACAGAAAATAATTCACTGCTGCAAGGCCAGTGTATTTTATCCATGACAGCTATTTTGCTGCAAGCATTTGAGAAGGTAAGGAGGACATACAGTAGACAGATGTTATTAGTAACCGTCGTAGTTAGAGAATATTGGAATGCAGTGGTAATGTGCCCATATTAAGATGCACATACAGTATATTTACAGAAGCTCTGAAAGGTATACATTTTGTGGTGCTGGTTGGCAGATTAATTGCAACAGTCCAACTTTGATTGAGACGTACAGGTTCCATTGAACATGTGAGAACCTTTGAGATTGTTGTTGTTGTTGTTGTTGTTCATCCATATAGTTACATAGTAACATTAGACTTGCCAATAACAGTAAGACACCATATAGAAAGTAGTATACAAAATTAAGTAAAAAATGAACAATATAAAAATAGTGCGCTAATAGAAGGTAATAGAATGCATTGTATAACTGATACAAATTACAATTAAATACAAACTCATGTCACCAATACTAAGATCTATAAAACTGCACCATGAATTATTTAAGACTAAAAATTTTACATATTTTTTAAAACTTTTAAAATCATTTATTGTTTTTATTCTCTCTGCCAAACTGTTGTATAACTTAGTACCCATATTTGCAAACCTTTTCTGCAATAAAGTTGTATTACAACTTTGTGTATCTAAATCAGTATTGCCTCTTGCGTTTTAGCCATGAATATAAAAATTATGTTTTAAATTCCCTTTGAATTTTTTTATAAAACTTAACACCTCCAAGACATAAAGCAAATCCACAGTTAGATTCTGTATTCCATAAAAATATGCATACATGAATCATGAGTATTTACACCATAAATCAATCAAATAACTCTTTTCTGTATATGAAAACCTTTTACAATGATCCCTTCTCAAGGACTCAAATCCATGCTGTTCATTTTGATTTTAATTGATGCACTTCTAATATGTATTTATTTGTGTTTCTGTTTGCACATACTTTGCTTGTAGTGTTCCTTTAGAAACAGCCACAATATAAGAAATATTTCTACTAGAAGAAATATCACCTTTCAAAAATTTTAAGCCAGAAGTCTTCATTTATGTCCTTCACTGTATGTATGTTTTTGCTCGTATACAGAGTGATTAAAAAGTAGGTACAGTAATTAAACAAATATTTTGAGAAAAGAAGATACTCAGTTGTTCTGAAACCTATAGGAACTACTGTGGTACAAATCTTTCCCTCTTTGACTTCTATCAGCACTGTATGTATGCGTGATCATAGTACAGTCAAGTGGAATAAACTTTCACAGTGACAAATTTTCTAGTTATTATGACATTTAAACTTTGATCCTTCCAAGCTATGGCTTCCCCCATTTTAAGCTAATAAGTGTCACTGAGCAGATAGAATAATTTATTTTCGTATGTTGCTGAGATCAAGGTAGAAAATCTCTTTATCAATAAAGGTTCAAAGTAATTTCAACTGAAATTAATTTCTTGATTTAATAAATTCAGATTTTAATCAAAGCAATTTGGCCTTTCTTAGTTAAATGTGAAGGTGGTGTATAGTATTCCCATGCTCATGATTGAGTGTAGAAAGAGGTAAAGGTCATGTTTTTTAATACTTGTAACAGCAGTATTAATCCTAATACTGTGAAAGATGAATTTGATGATGATATCACTCCGTTTTTCAAATAGTACAGCATATGAATCCATGATTCAGGTATAAATTAATGAATATAATTTTTATGCAAGGAATGTCCATTTTACAGGTGAATGCAGAAGAAATAGCAGTCTTGTTTACAGAGCATATTGAGTTCCTCTTCAGTTTGATGAATCAGACAAATAACATGAACAATATCCACGTTCGTTCAGTAGCTGCCAGGTGCCTTACTGAAATGGAAATCTGTTTCCCTGCAAGTATAACAACCTATTCTCTACTCTCTCTGAAAGTGTGATATGAGGAACCAGTGGTTTTGTGGTTTGTGTGGTCATCATTTAAATTTGTTACATTTCTTTTCTCACCCAATTCATACTCTTGTTTTCACAAAAAGTGCTTTAAACAAATATAGTCAAAACTTATAAATTCATTTTAAAACTAAATTACACCTAGTTTTGGCACTGGCATTTCTCCATACCTAATTTATTGCATGTGCATACAATGACTTTATTCTACTTTAACGGTATAGTAACATTTCCTCCTCTACTTATCTAATGATTATATGATGTCTGTTGGCTATCAGTAGGTATGCAAATAGGTGTGCACTGTCTGATGTGGAGTTGGAATTAACATATGAGAGTGTTTATACTATGCAACCTATTCCTTGCACCTCTGAAATACAGGCATCTCAGGGTTGTGTTATTCTCCAGTGTATTTAATTTTCATGAGTGATGTAATTTATGGTACTTGGCAGCAAATCCTGAAGGAATGTGTTGATAGTCTGTATACAGCAGCATTAGCAGAAACATCAATAGCACATCAGTGGTACATGTTGCTTCTAGCCCTCACCATCAATCATTCCTTAGCTGACAAAATAAAGGAAACTTCTCTGTAAGTAAACTGAATAATGCTGTTGTTATCTGATTACAAATTTTGTGTTTGTTTTTAAGTTTTATGATGAGGTTCATTGATTTCAGTTGGGGTAAATATCCTAATGCTCAGCAGAAATCCAGTTTCTTAACACAAGAAGGTGACATGGCTGCTATAGGATATCCAGATTTAAAAGAGGTATCTTGAATTAGATGATTTCAGTCAGTGATCAACCTTCTCATTTTCCCTTGTATTACACTGCATGCATTTCTTTTCATATCTTAAAACATGAAATATTTAACCCTTTTCAGTCCTAACCATTTGAAAGTACTTTTAAACTTGTTTTATTTGTGTAATTTACTATGTTTTTCCCTTATTTAGATGGTGTCTTTCTTAGTAGATCATTTACCACTATGTTCAACTGAAGGTGCAGCCTGGATAGCAATGCAGATTATTGGCATGATGCTACACAATCCAGATATACAAGCATCTGCCCAAGTTTTAAAGCCCGTGGTACTACATTTTTCAAGTACATACAGCACACTGGCTGCCCATGTTGTTTTCCTGCTTGAGGTAGGTTGTTAATTGTTTGCTGCGTTCAAATGGTGCACCTGAAATTCTATTAAATAATCAGCTGTAAAAATCCACCCATCTAATGAAAATGATACTTGTACTGGCCATTATACATAAAAGGCTCTGTTACTTTTTATTTTATTCCACTGCTCACATTTTAAAATTTTCTGTTCGTTTAAACAATGTAAAATTATTGAAGTGTTTTTCCCATTTACAATTTATGTCATTGGTATTTAGGTGGGAATTTCATAAATCACTTTGCAGTACACTGAATTTGATTTTATAATAATAATAAATGGAACTATGATATAAATGTAGTCTTATTTAATGTCTTTTGTGATTTAATTTGGTTCTATGTTCTGTTTCAGAAACATCTAGGAAGTTTAATTTTTCAGGAAGATGATAGAAAACGACTTTTACAGCAGTTGCTCCTAAATTCAAGCCATCCATCTTTGTCAGCTCCTATACGTCTTCTCTACTTGGACTGGCTCAGTGATTATCTTGTTAGGAGACCTGAAACAACAGCTAATATACCAAATGTTAGCTGTTTCTTGCCTGGTAACTTTGATGGGCCAGAAACACATCTCAGAAAATTGAAACTGTTAAGTTCTGTCCTGAAAAATAAGAAAGGTAATTTGATTGTTACATCGTAAAGACCTGTATTGCAGCAACATTAATATTTCACATAACTGTAAAGAAAAGATTTTGGAAATTTGTGCTGTTGAACTAGAGACTAAATCATCTAAAGTAATAATACATAGCGCCTACAGGAGATTTTAATAAATTTAAAGAGACTAGGTGATGCTTTGAAACATCAGTAGAAACCTGAAGCAGAATTTTTAATTTGCAGAGACATAAACACAGATTTTCTCTTTGAAAGCAACTAAAAAAAACTAGCATCATTATTAACAACATACATTCTGTCACACACAGTTAATTTTGTGACAAGAATTCATAATAACTCAAGTACTGCCATTGGTAATATAATTTGTGGATAACAGTAAAATAAAATAATCTTGTATATTCCCCATAATACATGGCCTCTTAGACCATGATGCTCAAATTCTCACAATTAAATATATATGTTCAACAATAAACAAATTTCCTTTAAAACAGAGAAGCAGATTAATAGACAGTTCAACAATCATGAACTTTCAAGACTCTACTAAGAAAAGAATTCTGGGAATATAAAGATCATAACCATATGTTTAACTCATTTGTATGCACTTTCTTGAACATTTTCCAAGCTAGTTTCCAGTTAAATACAAAAGTATAAAAAACAAGAATAAGTATGCAAGGAATAAAAATATCTTGCAAACACAAAAGAAGTCTGTATGCCTTTACTAAGAACAGAAATGATCCAAAAGCACATTATATTCTATATTGTAAAACCCAAAGAAATAACAATATTAATACAAGGAATAAGCAGAATCTTCTTAGACCAAATGCCAACCTATCTTGTTTTCAAAAAAGTACATTCTATGCTAGCATACAAATTTTCAACAGTTTACCACCTAATGTGGCAATCCTCAAGAATGACAATTCAAAATTTAAATCAGCCTGAAGAAAATAGCTATATACACACTGCTCTTCATCTGTAGATGAATTTTTTATGTGCATGGATGATTTATAATATTGTTTTTGTAAAATGTTTGTAGTATTTTACACTGTATGTTTGTGTATTTGTGTATCTATGGCTTGTTCCACATCCTACTGTCTTTATGACCCACTTAAGTGCGTGTATATGTATATATATGTAAGTAGATATCAGTTGAAGTAAAGAAATGTAAAGTACACATCTCTGGCTTTTTTGTTGTGAACTGTGTATTTGCTTTCCTTATGGATTGTACCATCATAAATTTTGGGTTGCACAGTAACTGCCATTTTCGTGACTAGAAAGACAGGGCATCATAATAAAAGAATACATATTTTACAAACACAACAACGATGCCGCACCGTTTTAAAATTGAGCATCACATTTATATAATGTTTGAAATTTCACCCTCTCGGGCTTTCTTTCAGGGTCCTCGGCTGTACTTCTGCAGTCATTATCTGCCTTACAGAAACAATTGAAATGTAAATCATCCACCAAACTAAAATCAGCACTAGTAAAAGCCTTGTACACATTTTTATGTGACCATCACAATTTGGGTTTGTCAACTGAAGTGCAAAGGTATGTATATTAATATAATGAATGGTATAAATAATCTTATAACAGAATTTATTCAGTGTATTAAAGAAGGACAGTTATTGTAAACATAGAGTTAGGCAAAGGCAAAAATTCTGGGAAGTTCAATATTCTGTGTGGGGTATGTGGTGGCCTAGTTGGCTGAGGCACTCTAATATAAACTGGAACATCACGGGTTCAATTCCTAATGGGGTCATTGGGATTTTTCATTGACTTAGTCCTTCTGGCTGCATTGTGGCTCTAGGGTCAACTCAGCCTCTGACAGAAATGAGTACCAGGGGCTTCTCTTGGGGGGTGAATGCAGCCAGTGCATATGGCTGACCACCTTCATGTACTGGTTACTTAGAGTTCTGGGAACCTCAACCTCCTGAGAGTCAAAGGGCCTGTCCATGTCTGTATAGGGATAGCTTTACCTCTTTAAATCTTCTGTGTACATACAGACATGAGCAGAAGTAGGAATTACTCTTATAAATTAACTGATAGAGTTGAGTGATCTCTGTGCTACAGTGCTGCTACTTTTGTTTCCATTAATAAAAAGACATTAGACATAAATACCAAGTTATGTGCCATCACTGTGTTTGTAGTATTTCTCACAGCAGTATCATTTATGTGTACTTAATAGATGCCTTTATTTTCAAACCAAATTTTACCACTTGGTTGGAGCAATTTATTGGCTGTCATTATCAGATCAGAAAGATGGAAAGAGAGGGATTGAGTATGGGAGGGAAGTATTCATTTGGTAGAAAAACAGACAGAGCAGGATTGCTGATATTAAAATAGATCTTTTTGCATACACCATGATGGAATGGGCAGGAGTAAGTGGGTTGTTATAATGGGAGCTTCTTTAATGGATTTAAACTTCCAGATTTTAAAACCACAGATTTAGTTTGTCATTTTTGTGAAAATGTAAAAGTATAGAGAGCAATGTAATTGCCGTAGATGGTGTTTTAGAGAACGACAACACTGTTATGAAACAAACCTTAAGAGTGTAAACATAATGTTCTATTTCTTCACTGCTGTTCTGTATTATTTTTGACATTTAACGGCTTACAGTAAGATAATATCCTCATTCTTTAGCATTTTGCAGTCTGTTTGAAATTTTATCTACCTTCAAGTTAAGGGTTCACTCATGTTTTACAATCTAAATTGTGCTGAAATCCAAGAACCTACATGTATTTACTGAAGTATTTAACACAATACTATAGAAGTTTCAGAACTTTCAGGTGTGATGTAACATACATCATGATCTTTGAATTTTTAAGACCAAGAGGTTTAGATAAAATGGGAAAAAGGGTATTTAAACCTTATATGGTGTAAACCAACAAAATGCACCTTTTTCAAATTAATACTTTAATTTATGATATTCTACATGTTTAAAACCCGAGGGTTTATCTTCTGGAAGACGGTTTTACATTTAGGTATGGTATAGTATGTTTTACATGCATCAGGTTAGGCAGTTTAGTAGGTAGAGGAGTGTGTTAACCACATGCGGGTAAAACAACCCTTAGGTTCAGATCATCATACATTAATATATTAATTTAGAAAAGGTGAATTTTGTTGGTTAATATCATATAATTCTATTACAATGTACGTTGCAAGAAACATAATATTCGTTACTTAAACCTTTGATAGTCATTTAGCTGATACAGAAATTTCTCATTGGAGAAACTGAAGGTTCTTCATTATTAATGTAGAACTTTGCCATTGGATCTCGTCCTGAGCCAGTTTAATCCAGCTTACATTCTAACAACCATGTTCCCAAATTTACAGTTTCATATTGTATTGTGTAGGATTCCAGTGCAAATGAGCAAAACATGGTGGGGATGACTACCTTCACTCCAGTATCTAATACTGAACTGGAATGTTGCTGGTGTTTCAGGATACTTGTGGTTGTAACTGTAGAGGATGTATCATTTGCTCCATTTGTCCTGAATTTCACTCAGTGTGTGCAAGATGTTTTACCTAAATCATCTGTTCCATCTGGTCTTCTTTCATCACTGGTAATGGCATTTACTCAGCATGACAGCACAGCCATGCTTTCTACATTCCACTTTGTTCTGGATATCTTTCTGACAGCAGTTACACAGGATTTAAGTATCTGTCAACCAAAGGTAAAGCTGTGCACTAAAACAAATGAATGGAACCCTTGTAGTTCAGTCTTGCACACTCTTTGATGTGGTTAGTTGTATTGCGGTTACTTTATGTTGTGTATCAATGCTGTATGGTAAATTATTCACAGCCACTTACCATGTGGCAGATTACAGTGAATTATGAATATGGGTTGATGGTGAGCGGGAAGCAAATTTTTGTCTGTTTTTTTGGATGTAGTAACATGTATCAATCTGCAAGCTTGGCATCTGGAAAGTAATTATAGTTGAATGGAATTGTGTCTGGGTGTAATACTTGGTTACTACTATGTCTGCCAGCATAAGTTAATAGTCTTGCTTTACAAGTGGAAGTAAATGACATTGTGCCTGGACTGATGTTTTTAGGTATACCAATATCTACCTTGTTGAAGTAGCAAGCAGCAAAGATCAAGCTTACAGATTTATGTTGAATTATATTTTCCTGTGTTCATTTGGGGTTTCTGAGGGAGGCATTTGCTAGGGTTTCCATCCATCCTCAAGTTTCAAACTAGGTATCTCTAGAACAAGCATCACAGTATTCCAGCAGATATCTTGATTTCTATTCCAACTCCAGTGGTATCTCAGTAAGAAGTCATTAGGAGTTTTTGTGTGAAAAATATGGTAATGAAAGCAATGAATTACTTTTCCTCATTCTATTCTGTTATTTTCTTTCATTCTTGTGATTGATATTACTGTGAATTGTTTTTGTTGCAGGCAATATTAAACTATTTGAAAAGGTGTGTTGTTTGTGAGGAGGTATGTGGATTAGTAAGCTGGGCACTTGGTCACAAAATTCTGTCTTTATGCTACAAGCTGATGAGAAGCTATGATACTGTTGAGTTTTTCTATGGTGAGCAAAAGAATGATCATTGCTCTGTACAATCCATGATGTAGGCATTTGGAAATATGTATGGTCTTAGGATTAACACAAACTTCTTACACCATAGGATGCATTATACCAGTGAATATGCAGAAGCACAAAGATTCTATCTATGTTATATACAAGTTGTCTGCAACAGAACTCTGGGGCTGGAAGAAAACATACAGAATATCTGTAAATGATCTTTGTGACTCTGATCTTGTATTATTTACAGCATGTTTAAGGCACACTTAAGAAATTCAGACCATTTGAAAGATCACCCCAGGAAATGGTATGAAAAACTAATGAAATATATTGTGCCATGATTGGTTCATTCAATGTCAAATCAATATTAAGCCTCCTGCCACACTTTTAAGATAATATCATGATAAGCTTCTTCACAAGCCTCTCCAATCCATGTATTGTCAGCCATGGAGGGATGTAAGATATGGCAATCATAGGGGCCATATTAAACTGCCTGACATTAATGAAATGATGGTTTATCTTGAAACATTTTCCTGTACTTATGCCAAGTACATTATTGCATTGTCAAGGTATCTTTTGTTTCATGAAAAGTAACACACAAAAATACCTTTTTTCCTGGTTTGGATGTCATTTTGTTGTACTGGTGAATGTGGCTCTGCTAGCAGCCAGAATGGACAGTAGACTGCATACTAGTTAACAAATTCAAACTTCTTGAGAATATTCTTCCTTGGAAGGTATGTTTTAACTGTACCTGAAATTGTTTTAAGTACAGTTTAAAATTGTAAAGATCATTTATGTACATTTTATGTAATACTGTAAGTCTGCAGAGAAGTTAAGTATTGACATCACCACACTTGTTGAATATTAGTGTGGGTGTGATGTTGTGTGTGTTTTCAGTGTTTATTGTGTCGGTATAAGCCATAAGAGAAACTTTAATGGACAGGAATTTATGGGCCCAATCCATGGTGTTAAAGAAAGGCTGACTAATGCTGCTTGGTATTTTCCTGTGGGATTGTATAAAGAAGTGTGTCTTTGTTAAACAGGTTTACACTTTGAAAGGCTCATGACACAGAAACCCAGTGACAGTCATGGCAGTTGACACCAGAATTGTTGATAAGGGTGTGGACTGAGTGTACATATTTCCATGACATTTGCTGGACTGTGAATTGCATCCATTTTGAGTTGTACTGATTCATAACTGTTATTGTATGCCTCTCCCATTTTTTGATTGTGAATTTCTTCTCTTCACACTAAAACCTATGGATTGTTGCATTTGACTGATTTACTTGTCAAACTTGATGTTCTGTGCAGTCTTTTTTGTTTTCACTATTCCCATTTTCACTACCCTCTACCTGTTGCGTTCAGTATTGTGTTACTAAACCATGGGTGTGCTTCTTGAACTCTCTGGATTATACATACTTCTCCCCACCTCCCATCCACGAGTTTTGGGTCCTTTTTTTCATGCTTAAGAATCATTCCAAGTTTTTGTTACAGAGCTTTGTGACGTATTAGTACATTTCAAGGCTAACTGTGAAGATGTGGACCTGCTAGATAGAGCTCACATGTACCATTCTCTCTTAGTCTCTTTGTCGAATAAAAAGGTCTGTATTTACACACACACACACACACATTGTTACTGTTTTCCTTCATATTGTCCCTTGTCCTTATGTATTAGACCCATAGACACCATGATGATATTTATTTTTATGTATGGTTTATGTAATGACACTCTTAGTATTGCAGCCTGTATAGCATTGACTGGTATAAATTGGAGAGTATTCTGACTATTGTCATTTTCTATGTTTAACTATCTCACTGCTAGGTACATGTATGGACTACAGTCAGTGTTCCACATTCATGCCTATTGCAGTCAGGATTGAGCCAAGTATATTCTTACTGTTAGGCAGGTATCATTAACCACAGATGTCTAAATAGACTGCATTAACCACAGATGTCTAAATAGACTGCACTATATTATTGTTTGTTGTAAATGCTTTCATATTTTATGTATCTTTGTACAATATCAGACGCAGAAAAGATTCATTGTTGGTGTAATGGAATTTACTGCAGTTCTGCATCTGGTTGAATTTCTCTGCAGCTCCATATATTTGTTACTGATTTTAATATAGGGAGGTTGCAAACTTAAATGACTTTTCACTGTATTTGGCTCAGTAAAATTATGAAGTTTTGGAAAAATCTTTCTCCGGTAATTCAGATGGTGGAAGTAGAAATTTTTTCTGTAATGTTGTTTATAACTGTGGGGGGGATTTCCTCTTGTTGGTTTCCTTAGCATGGCATACAGCATAATAATATTCATGGGTAGAATCCACTAAATAATTCTCTTCTTTCTTTTTAGTTGAAGGAAGTTTTGGTGCCACCACAACAAAGTATAATGGCAAGTGAAAATACATTTCATTCCACATCATCCATATGCAGACTGAATGAACCCATTCTTCAACTGAAGAAAGAAACAAGAGCTGTACATACCAAAGAGCAGTTGATTCCTGAAGGAATTTTAGACATTCCAGAAGGTTCAATGAGTATGTAGATAATGAGCACATATGTAACATTTGCTATCATGCACAACACAACACAAACAGTCTTCTGCAACTGAGATCAACACAGACTCAGATTAGTAGACCTTGGTACTTTACAGATGTTATTTCTTTATACGTTTAATTAATCTTCTCAGCAGAGGGGGGTGGGGGGATGAGCAGATTATCATATAGAAAGAATGGTAAATTATTAAAGGCTGTGGACTGGCTGTTATGAAAGACAGTTTCCATAGTTTTGTGTACTCTGTCCAGGCAGGTAACTGGGAAGACCCAGAAGTAGATTGGAGGATAATTTTATGATGGATCTTCAGGAAGTGGGATGAGGGAGCATGGACTGGATTGATCTGGCTCAGGATAGGGACAGGTGGCAGGCTCTTGTAACAAGGTAATGAACTCTTGGGTTCCATAAAGTGTTGAGAGTTTCTTGACTACCTGAGAACTGGTTAGCTTCTTAAGAAGGACTCTCATGGAGTAAGTAAGTAAGTTCAGGCAGGCATTGGAATAATGTTGTGAAGTAGAATGTGACTTGACTGTGTCTTCCATTGTTCTGTCAGTATGAAATGACATCAGGAGTTGATATTATTAATCATAAAGTTCTGGAATCAACAAAATGAGAAATAATTTTTGCTAGGATGTTCCCCTACAGTTTAGTTAGACTTATGGAGGTGATCTAGAGGTAATTCTAATCAAAGAGTCATGTAAATCATAGGCCAATTTGATGGTACTATCAAGCTACATTCTAGTGTATTTTAGCAGTGAACACAGGATCAGTTCTTATTTAACTGTTTCTTACTATGAAATTAAATGTTTCCTACTAAATTGCATTTTTAAAATGACTGCATTGTAACTGCTTACTCATTGTTTAACAAGTGGTCTTAGATTTTTGGTCATTTCAGTGTGGTTGCCATGTCACAAAATGTGCATTTTTAAATAAGACACAGTGAACTAACAAACACATAGTTTTGATTTTGTCTCTCATGTTACAACTGTTTATTCCAACAATTTTCTTGTCAGTGTTTCTGAGGAGTTTTGTATCTCTGAATAAGACCTTACTTTCATTCCTGACATTAATTAATAGTAATTCCAGTACTTATTAATATTCCTGTTAACAATTTTAAATGTTTATTATGTTAGCAGATATTCTGGAGCTGTATGTCACATATTTATCATCTATGGCAAACAAACCTCTAGTTGTAAAAGGAAGACTGATTACTACATCTGAATTTGATGTGAAAGTGCAACCAATTCAAGGTAAGCAAGACGTAAAGATTTATAGTTGTGTATTATTTGTAAAACATTTTTACCATAATGTTTGTTAATTTATATTAACTATTTTAAATTTTCTCTTTGATACTTACAATGCTTATCAAATTTGTCACAGCAATATTCGTGGGAAAAGAAATTAAAATAGTGGCTACAGTAAACATAATGGAGTAAGTATGGCTACAATCAGAAATTCATTGTTGTGTGCAAAATTACCAGAACTTTCCATTTCTTAATGTTACGTACATACAGGGAAAATCTCACACAAATTGAGTAGTTTCTTCTGGCTCCTTAGTCTTGCCTACATTAAATGTGGAATTTTTTGCATAACCTTTCACCCCCACTGTCCTGCAGTTTTGTTTCTGAAGGTATTTTTAGCTGATGGTCCATTAAGGTACCAATAACCCATTCTCTGTGCCACTTACTTGTCTCAGATTGAAAGTCTGCATTTTAGAATCTCTGACGTGCTTACCTCCTTCAAATTGTAGCCAACCATAAATATTGCATTATGTGACATTCCCTGATCCCACACTCTGACCTTCCTGTTCATTCAGCTCTGTCATTGCATATTGTGTCATTTAGCTAGTGAATGGGAGTTGGAAAATTTTCTGTAACTCTGCTGGCTTTAATTTAACTTAAAATTAGTTCAACATAAATTATGGCATTGAAAAAGAAGTGCTTATACTTGTGCATTCATCAGCTCATAAAGAGTGAAATAACAAGATGGTTTGGATTGATGATGTCTTGGACATTGTTTGGCATTTTGAGGAACAAAGACACAATGCAATAAGCTATTCTGTGTGATTAAGACCAATGATAGTGAAGAAAATGTGTCTTACATACACATCATCAAAGAGCTGCATGTATTGCATGATGGCATTTAGAACTACTCATAACATGATGTACGTATGCATGCATGTATTTAACAATTCATTCAGCTGTAACTTTCTCATGCACTGTGTTGACAAGCAAGTTAGACGTGGAATGCTACATGTATTTACACACGTGTATGGATGTGTAATTAAGTATGGCTGCTATGTGGGTCGAACATGGAAGCATGCAGCAAATGATGAGAGATAGCTTTGCTTGTAAAGACGTCTCCAAAACGGCGGTCATTTGTGAATACAGGAAGGTCTTGGTTTAAAACAATTTCTTTCTGCACAGTTTCACTTTAATGCGACTTGAAAATTTACACCACTTTTTGAGTCTACTGCTGCTACACAGAAGTTCCTGAAATTGAAATGCCATGCGAATACCACTTTTATTTCAGTTATGCGCCAATAGGTATCTCGAGCTCTACCGTTTGTGAATTATTTTGCCAAGTGGCATTTTGCTGTGAGGACATGTGTGTTTTTTCTGTGAATTTTTGTGATGTCATGTTAGTGCTGTTCTGTGATTGTAGTGACCTGCTAAAATGATGTGAAGGAGCAACGGGATTTGCATCAAATTCTGCTTCAGACTCGGCAAGATGGCTTCGGAAACACACAGAATGCTGAAAGAAGCATTTGGTGATAATGCCATAGGCCAAATGCAAACCCACGAATGGGTTAAGTGTTTCAAGAACAGGTGGATGTAAATCGATGATGAAGAATGTTTTGGATGATATTTGACCATAACCACAATCGAAAATGTGGCAAAAGTGCGAGAGGCTATCCTGGAAGATAGATGACGAACGATTCACGATGTTTGCAACATTGTCGGACTGTCGTGTGGAATGTGCCGGCAAATTTGTCGGATGAGCTTAACATGAGGTGCATTGCAGCAAAATTTGTGTCAAGGCTGCTGAGCAGTGATCAAAAGGAGTACCGCATTTCTGTTTCACTGAGCTCAAGGAACAGGCCGAAAAGACCCTAACTTCATCTTCAACATCATTACTGGTAACAAATCTTAGGTGTTTGGGTATGATGCTGAGACTAAGCAGCAGTCATCTCAGTGGAAGACTCCAACTTCACTGCGACCAAAGAAAGGACAAGTTTGGAGCAATGTTAAATCAGTGTTGATTTTTTTGGGGGGGGAGGACATTAAAGGCATCATGCATATGGAATTTGTTCCAACAGGATATTCGGTGAATGGAAAATTATATTGTGACGTTCTGAGGTGATTGAGGGAAAACATCCGGTGCAAACGTCCAAACAAGGGGTGCAACAACTCCTGGGTCCTGCATCATGACAACACTCTGGCTCATGCATTGCTCATTATGCAGTAGTTTCTGGTTTATACAAATACAACAGTCATCCCCCACCCTCCCTACTCACCGGACCCCCCCCCCTGTGATTT
>Ga0123354_10009849_pt1 | contig 14681 bp, 5 predicted proteins | sample TergutLab28metaG_2_FD_97872 | JGI IMG/M metagenome (GOLD analysis project Ga0123354, IMG submission 97872) | Labiotermes labralis P4 segment gut microbial communities from Petit-Saut dam, French Guiana - Lab288 P4 | ecosystem: Host-associated > Arthropoda: Insects > Digestive system > Gut ... | reverse complement strand
GGGGGGTAAGATGGGTGGGACCGCAGCGGTGGGGGGGGGGGGGGGAGGATAGTAGTGAAAAGTATGCAGTTCGCGTGACCGGCGTGGCCACATGAGTGAAACTGTCTTATACCACGAAAAGAGGTAGTTTTGTAGGGCAGTTCCTGAATAGAGCTTGTGCCTGCAAAAGCGGTTTACGTAGTATTTTAAGTCAGACCGCAATAACAGGAATTAGCTTACAAGACATAAGCTTTCGACATAACGAAAATGTACTGCATAAAAATTGTGAAATACGGTCCAGTCTGAAATTTTCGAATAACTGGTACGTTTCTATAAGATGATATGTAAAACTCTTCATGTGATCTGCGCTTTTCTGGGCTATTGCGCGCCGTTTAGTGCTAATTCCTTGCCGACGTTTCAGGACAACTTATCGGTACCGAAATGTCGGTAATAAATTGCCTCTACACGCTGCGTAATAACCTAAAAGAGCGCAGTTCTCATGTACTTCGTGGCGGAAGTCTGAAATCTAGCAATTTTTTTGTCTTATGTTTATATCAGGGAACAGGCTAGTCTTGAGATTGAGCGGTAAAATTTTGATATGGCAGGACTTGGTTCCAGTCTCGGCCATATTATTGCTTATGCCGGAAGATTTGAGGTTCTTCTTGGTCTGTCCAGGTAATCATAAGTGATTAATTTTGTCTCATTAAAATTACATGAGAAAGCCTTATATTTCTCTTTGGTTTTACACTTAATTTAAGAAGCTGTCACTGTGGTGTCCTGCGATGTGAATCCGGACTTCACGGCGTCACAACCCATAAGGAACAGCTTTAACATAAAATTCTCAAATCGGAGCAATTTTGCTTTAATCTATTTTTCCGCGCCCGTAAAAACATACTTACAATTATGTCATGGCGCCGTGCACTGGCGGCAACTATTCCGACTGTGTTGTTGTGCGTGTAGTCTAAATATCCGGTAACAAGCACGTGCAACGTCGAGCATGACTACGATAGGTGCTGTGCCCGTTTCTTTCTCCCTGCAAGGTTTGAAAGTTCTTGAAGAGTCATGTCAGTTGGGATGTCAACGCCGTGTCGGCTGGTATCTGGTTACGTAAGTTTCGAAGCTCTTTAATGCCTTAATATGCAGGGTTAAGCAGACTGCTTAGCCTTGCATATGAACGCACTACGATATTCGTCAACGTCGCTAACGCTCTTAACATCGACATGGAGTAACATTCCAGAAGACTTTGATCCTCCCTATTTGATCCTCTCTTTCTTTTTTCCTTTATTTATGCCCACTTAAACATTCAAATTACGAGATTTTGTTAGATGTAACGCTTTCCTTAACATTCAGAATTTTTAATTTTGCCGTAACTGCCACTCTATAACTTCGTGAAGTGTACTTTGGAGTTATTCTGCTCTCTGAGGTATGAAATGAATCTTTATACATTATACAGACGATATTTGGCCTTCGAAAGAGATGTTCATGCATGTATTTGTGTGACTAATGAAGCTAGTTGCACTGGCAGTATTTCGAAGTAGTTTGTTTATGACTTAAGATGATAAAATAAGGAATAAACAAATAACCATCAAACACAGCTTCGTAAAAGAATTCACTTCGGTACATGTTTCGACCCCATGGGGTCATCATCATCCTGGCTTGTAAAACAAACTAAAGGAATTTATCTCAGTATTTAACCAACTTGATGCACAAAATTTGTTTCACAATAAGTTTTATTTCATGCCTCTACATGTTTCGAGCACATGTGCTCGAAACATGTAGAGACATGAAATAAAACATATTGTGAAACAAATTTTGTGCATCAAGTTGGTTAAATACTGAGATAAACATACTGAGATTCACGGTCAGCAAAACGCCAAAAAAAAAAAAACCTAAAGGAAGTCTGCATGCTTAGTATGTTTTAGAAGCCAGACTGATGATGACCCCACGGGGTCGAAACATGTAACGGAGTGAATTATTTTGTAAACTTGTGTTTGATTGTTATCTGTTTATTCCTTATTTTGTAGTCCAACACAATGGGACACATAATTTTTTTTAAATAAAAAATTAATATATTAAGACATGTTAGGCCATATTGGACTCTAACAGACGGCGGTCCTGCGCATATTGCTTTCCCTATCTTGCAGGAACTTGAGTGGCCTGAATTTTTCAAGTCTAGCCGAGAGCGACATTCTTTTATCACAGTAGAGCCTTATTCGTCTTTCTTCATCCGGTTTTGTATGCTTTATATAAAACGGAGGTATATAAATAAGTGCAAAGGATCGAACTAACTATTTGCTGAATTTCACGGATGAAGATAGCAGGCCTATAAATACTAGTCAAATAAAACAAACATGGATTTGGAGGGGAGTGAGAACCCACAGATAAGTGTCACACTTGATGGAAAAGCTGATAGCAATGTGCACACGTCACAGGCAGCTGAATATTGAAGAATGTAAAGGACGTATTTAATCAAAATATTGTCTGGCGATGCATACTCCATTTGCTCTCTCCTTGAATTTATGCATTATTTTAGGTACCGTTAGGGGACCAATATTCTGCTTGTTCGCAATCGTCTGTAGACCCAAAACGTGCTTGTTACTTGGTATTTCGCAGTTTTCAATTGTGTTATTTCTGCAGATAGTTTCACAAACATAGTTACATAAAGAGGTTGTCTTGTTCATCCGCCCTTCTGGAGTTCTGAGGGTACGCGGTGGCGCAGTTGGTTGATGCACTGCGATATAAGCCGGAAGGTCGCGGTTTCGATTCCCAATAGGGTCATTTGTATTTCTCATTAACTTAATCCTTCCGGTCTGCACTATGGCCCTGGGGTCGACTCGGCCTCTAACAGAACTGAGTACCAGGAACATCTCCTGGGAGTAAAGGGGATCAGTGCGTAGGGCTGACAATCTTGCCACCTTCATGTGCCGTCTGTCTAGAAATTCTGCGATTCTCAACCTTCTGGAGCCCTAAGGGCCTATCAAGGCCTGTACAAGGATGGCTCAACGTTAACCATGTAGGTCTTTATACCAAACGTCCCTCAGGCAATGGATATGACCACCCTAATATTCGTACAATATATGAGTGCATTTTATTTGTTATTGGACTGTCCTTTCTTATACTTCTAAAGCACGTAGGCAAGCAGGTAATGAAATTAGGAAAAAATGACATATGTAACAACAAGCAGTAATTGAGGTTGCGATATAGAGAGTACACACCATAATATGTCGCATCAGATCTCTGGAAATGTTTACCTTAAGATTAGGCTCTTAATTTGTAATGATAAAAGGCAAAGTCAAAAAAGATTTGTGCACGTCTATGTGTAATTTCATTTCAGTTTCAGCTTGGTTGATATCCTTGCTGTTGGTAATTCAGATTAATTATCAAGCTCATAACAGTCTTTCAGCGACATCCAGTCCTGTTATTGATTTACAATATCCACGAGGTATTTATAGTTGCAGAATTTTGTTACACACACGTTGATATGTCAAAGGAAAAATCTAAGTACTAAGTAATTTCAGGAATAAGAGTAGTATTGAAGAATATGACAGTAGTTTAACGTGCCCAGACATTCCACGCTTCTTACAGGGACAAAAATTGCATTAGTGTCTTTGCAACAGCCTGTCTGTGGAACTCATCCAGAGCCTGCCGAATCCAGTCCACAACATCACATTCTATATCTGTTAGGTTTAGTTCAACATCATTTTCTCATCTATGTTTAGTTCTCCAAAGTTGTCTCTTCCCTTGCCATTTTCCGACTAATATTTTAAGAATGCATAGCCTAAATTATGCATGATGGAACTGAATGAAATTCCATTCTTTGTTATTTTATCGCTCCAGTAAATGTTCGTCAGCGGTAAAACTGTGAAGCTATATGTGTCATTAATCGTTTGTCATATTACTTCCTTTTTTAAGTGTAAATATATTCCGAGACACTTAGTTCTAAAACTCCTTCAGTCTGTGTTCCTTTGTCGGATAAAAGACATAGTTCCGCCCCTGTATTTGTGTAAAGTAACAAACGAAACTCTAGTTTTGAGTCTTCCAGTAGTTTGGGAGTTGAAATAAAATATTTGAACTAATATGCTGCAACCTAAGTGCTACGTAACAGCTTGTTATATGGTTATACCTCTGCTTTAAGGTATGTGGCATAGTAATTATGTTCTTCACTGAGGGTAAAATGAGGCCGTAATGACAATATTTAGTTAAGAAAATAGCGTAGGACTGTTCAAGACGGATGTGATGGAGTAATATTACATCAGGCCTGCAGACAGTAATCCAGGGCCCTGCAGGAGTACTAACTGACTGTCCTGTTTATACAGTCAACATCAGAGATGAACAAGATGACAGTACCTGCTTGCTTATGTTCTCGTATGACACCGCATAGGCCATGCTGACAAATGACAACAAACACACCTGATCAAAATATCCATTTGTTTAAAGAAACTGATCAGGTTCATTACACAACACACGTGTATTCGGGAAAGGGGCTGTGCTTTAATTGTCTGTCAGTTTGCCGTCTATCCTGGTTGCGATTTTATGCAGTTTGAAAACAGAATGTCAAAATAAAGCAGTACTTTGAAAGACACCAAGATTTTCTGAAAAATGTGTCCACGAAAAGCTTAGTTTCGGAAACTTTATGTCTAGCTGGAGAAGGAAACTCCTGTGAGTTTTGGGTTGTAAACTATGTGTTAGAGACAAAAGAGTAAGGAACAAGACCAATTATCCTATAATGCTGTTTACTTGGACTTCGTCCAGGAACCTAGTCTGGCTACATAAAAACAGTGTTTCGGAAATGGGTTATATTCCCGTCTTGAAGTGGAAAGAGTATGAGGAAACTGTTGAATGTTTGGGCCAACTGGTAGAGCAAATTACATATCCTGGTGTAGTATTTCTAGGGGCCCACAATAGTCAAGAATTTCTTCATAACATTTCTACCTAAGTACAGTACTGCAAAAGTTTCCAAAACATAATCTTAAAGAAAGTAGGACAATATAAAAAGTCCAACAGTTGCTTTAATTTTTTGTGTCACGCCGTGTTGAAATAATTGTAAACTCAGAGCACTTACACTTGTAAGTAGTCTGTGGCCTGTATTTCGAGGCAGAAATTTAGACTTTAAAAATGGGACGAAGAAGAATTACAATAAATACGATTCAGATCTGAATATTTTAAACTGTAGAACATCGAAAAGAAATGAATTTTAGAAAAGACCCAATTCTGTTATTCTGTACAATGTGAGGGATTGCAATTTTCGGGTAATTTATCAAAAAATATTAAAAACAGCCAAAGTTTTGTATTTATTTTATTTGACACAATTTATACAACATGCCCTCTTAAGTATTGTTTCCTTACTTATTTTCTGCAGTAGATCTAGTTTGTTTTACACCTTCTGAAATAACAGGTGATGTTATGGCTGCGGTCCCCCATACCCTATTTCATACGCTCTTCTAGTACAAGTTTTATGTTCTTAATCCCAGTTGCTTTGTCGCGAGGGGGATATACCCTGTGATTGCATTCTAGGACTCCATATGGTACCCACTTCATTGGATTGGGAATCGGGGAATTGCTGGCCACGAGAAGTTGGGAACTCAAAGTCTGATTGAAAACTTGTGGATCGAAGTATACCACTATCTGCCTTTATTTGTTTGGACAGTTTCTTATTGGATGCCCACCCATTCATTCTACCCGTCAATACATGCTTGTAGGAGCCACAATGATACGAACCTTACCGAAAATGTCCCCGTTTAAAGTTTTCAGTAAATCGCGGTGTTTTGGCAGTTTTTGATTGAGCACTGAGCAACATTTTGGCCCAGTGACGGGCTAACAAATGTTAGGTTTAGTGTTATTTCGTTATTCCCTCCAAGTAAATTCTGGGATAGCATTCAGGCAGGCCAGTAACTTACCTTCCGCATTCGTTTCAACTCCTCCATTCACCCTTCTATCCGACGCTGCATATAGACAGTTATCAACAATGTAGTTTATAGGTCGTCTTTTAATAAACCAAGATGCTACAGCAGCAGAATATACTCAGCCGAGTAAAGGTAAAAGTAAAGTCCATCCTACGACCTACCATGAGGGCACAGAGGTGGGTAGAAGTATTGATGTACTCTTTCTTTAACGCCAAGACAACGCCGGGTTTCCCCCGGCCAAGAAACCAGTACCCATTGTACAAGAGGGTGAGTGGGTCCGAGGGCCGGTCTGGAACGATGAGAAAATTCCTCCCCCCCCTCCCCCCGGATTCGATCTCTGGACTGTCCAGCCCGTAGTGAGCCCCTATACCGACTGAGCTATCGCGGCCCACCTCCAGGTGAATACACATTTGCAAATGCGTTTCTTTTTATTATATATAAGTTTCAATTTGGGGTCTTATTCATTTGTTTAGGAGAGGGAACAATCGATTGTACTGCTAACCGTATTGTACATAACACACGATGTAGAACTCAAAATATTTTTCTTGGGTTTCTCTAAAATTCTTCAACGTAAAAGTGTTCCCAATTGTTTTGTACGTCTTAATGTAATCCTTTTATATCAAGACTTTCAATTAACTGGGTTTTCTGGCCCACCTAATATTAATGACTCAACTATGCTTTAGTTTGCCTAGCATCTGTCACTACATGTACATTCAGTAGCTTACCGAATGGTAGAAAAATTTATATATAGACGATGCGATTAACGACAACAGTTGGTACGATACCGAAATTGATAAAACTAATCAAATAACTTTGGGCGTTCTTATTGAAGTCTTCTTAATAAATTACACTTTTATTCCAGTGGTAACTTTTGGATGTCCTTTTTCATGAAAACTCATCTAATTTTCAAAACTTTTTACTTTCCATTACGTCGACCGCACCTTCCCCTCTCCCAAGCGCCACATCATTTAGGACGTTGCGTGCCCTTTTCCGATCTCGTAAACTGCTGGCTTCCATTTTGCTAAGCAGTTGATGCAGAAGGACGGATAGTGTTTGACTCCATCTATTTTAATTGCAGAAGTTCTACCTGGAATTTATATTTGATTACAAAATGCGCTACAGTTTGTTTATAACTAACGGTGTGTTCCATTGCTTTCTCTCTAGGCAAGATTCCGAAGTCAGTTTATCGATCACTTTACGTCTGTCATAACCACTTGATGCGTCGTTAGGAAGCTTGTGGCCGGAAAATGCCGTGCAGTCAGTACGAGAGTATGAAACTTAGAGTCGGGTAGCTGTGCAGTTAGAAACACGACTGCTGTAGCCACACCATCGTCTCATTCACTCAAAATCAGAAGGTTTCATTTCATGTAAGAATGCTCTGAAAAATGTCAGCTCATTATTTTTAAAATTTTTAGTAAAAGAAAACGTTATTGATCTCACAAATTTAACATTTTAAATTTGAGAACTCAACTTTAAGTTTATTCTTTGGTTCAAGGAAGTATTACATGCAGTACATACCCACATGTGTATAAATATTCTGTAGTTGAAGGAAGTATTACATGCAGTACATACCCACATGTATATAAATATTCTGTAGTTGAAGGAAGTATTACATGCAGTACATACCCACATGTATATAAATATTCTGTAGTTCAAGGAAGTATTACATGCAGTACATACCCACATGTGTATAAATATTCTATACATTACTGTACGGGAAAAGCTGGATCTTAGGAGAGCAATAAATCCAATAATCACACTGCAAGCCGACTGTTCATAAAAGATTTGACGTGTCTCTTTTTCTTGTGGACTCTATAGAGTGTGGATCATTATCACTTGAATCGTCATCAACAGGTAGTTTCTTCATAAATACAGAGGGAAAGATAGACGCAATTTGAACATTCTCTGTGGTTCTACTGCACTATACATATGTGTGTCCCCTCGCCATACTGCATGTTGGTAACCTCTGTGTATCACGGAGGATGGTGCTTGGACCTTGCTGGACAGGATCTAGATAATTAAATTGCCTTCGAACCGGCGAGAGTCGGACATGGAAAAACAAACAGCTGACCACACAAATCTGTCCTGCTCTTCTGTCTAGCAGGAATGATACTGTTATTGCAGACCACATTCAATTAACGGAGGGAGCTGTGACAAGTAACTCTGATTAGGTCCCTTCTTTTCTTCTTTCTTTCTTTCCCTCTTTCTTTGTTCTTTGATTTCCTTTCTGGTGTTATTCTGTCTTGCTTTATTCTTTTCCTTCATTCTGTAATTTTGTTTCGCTTCTTCATTCAGCTCCTTGCAGTCATTCTCTCACATTTATTTCCCCCTCTTTTTTCTTTCACTTTCTCTTCCTTCTATGTGTGGGGCGGGTGGGAAGTTAGGGTAGCAATCGTGAACGTTGCCTGCGCACGTACTTCGAAAATAATCAAATATTTTTAGCACACAGAACAGACTCTTTTTCATTTAACTGTAAAAATAGTCGTTATTTATAAATTATAGGGCTCTCAAACTGCTGATTTGGTGCTTAAGCTGTGTACGTTGTGCCTTATGGATGGTCGTCACGGTAATTGCTTCTAACCCTGACATTAGCGAATCAAACTTGCCTTTAGCTTCCACTCACCTTCTTCATGTCCAGGGTTTATTAAATGTGTTAATAATATTAGCAACATACGTGAACAAATTAATCCTATGGGTCATAGAGGATATTTTGGAACAATTTTAAATTTTTGTAATGTAAGAAATATTTAATATTACTGCTCTGTAAGGAAACAGAAGTACGTGATTGCTATAGTACTTTGCAATACTTGAGTTTGAGTAGCTTTGCAAACATGTGTTTAAATCTATAAGATACGAAAGTTAAGAGCGTGTAGATTAAGCGAAATATGCGAAGAATGGTTGTAATGTTATCTATTTTCCATATTCTGTATAATGTATTATATTCCGTCAATACACAACAATATATCAGTACAGTGATATAATACATACAGAGTCAGGTCACATTACAGCAACATTTTTCGACCGTAAACGGTCATCTTCAGGCCAATAGAGAACATTTTTTAAGGTACAATAAAGTGAGCACTCAATGGGAACCCATTTAGTTTACAGTAAGAGTTAAAATAACGTATGATGGAATTCTTATTTATAACTAAAACATTAAAATAGACGGTAATCAAGTAAATTAATAATCTTCAAGTTACTATATTGTTGCGGGCCTCTGTATAGAGCTAAAAAAAGTTCCATATTCTTGTTCTGATTATAGGTTTCCCTCTTGTTAAGAATCCTACTCTCTACGTACAGTTGCCTTAAAAGCATACTATCACAACTCACCACTACAGTGCAGTCTGTGACCAGTCCCCGTTAAAGATAATGAAATGTTGTTCATGACATCGGTAATTTAAATAAACACAGAAACACGTGTTGTCCATTACAGAGTGGCGAATGTTGTGGGGTTGATTACCTGTAGACTGAGTCTACATCAGTCATCTCTTTGTCAGTGTGATTAGTAGTGCAAATGGTCACGCTTTGCACAGTTTGAAAGATACGCCTAACGAAGATCGCTTGAGTATCATTTAGAAATGATTACAAATTAACTCAAAATAAAATATTTTTAATAAACCTGCAGTAAGTAGCACGTGGGATGTGCGGCTTATGGACAAAAGTTTAAACATTCTTCGATTACGGTCAGAAATAACGAAAAGTTAAGGGCAGATCAAAATAAGATAGGGCTTGTTTCCATTCAATGCAGGATATTTTGTATTAAAAAGTAGGTATATGAAAACTAAAAAATTAAAATATGGGACAACTATAATTGCTGTCGCTGTTCGGAAGTGAGAAACCCCGCATGTCGCTTTAAGGGAAGACCACAATTCTATTGCTTTAGAGCAGAATAACTGAATGGAGTATTTGGACATAAGAGTGAGGACGTAACAGGACGATGTGAGAAAATTTAAAGGTTGAATTACACGATATAAAGTGAAATGCCAACTTGATGCAACCAGGTAATTTTATTGATGTATTCTTAGCTCGACGTGTTTCGGGTACATACGCCCATCATCAGGAGCATTAGATGTTGAGTTGCAGCATATGGCTTTCTGCACCGAGTTTTTGGATGGGTGTTGGGTGGTCTTGAGAGCTGCTGTGTGGGTCGTGTGTACGGTGCGGATGGTGTCGCATGGCACCATCCGCACCGTACACACGACCTACGCAGCGGCTCTCAAGACCACCACCCATCCAAAAACTCGGTGCAGAAAGCTATATACTGCAACTCAACATCTAATGCTCCTGATGATGGACCCGAAACACGTCGAGCTAAGAATACATGAATAAAATTACCTGGTTGCATCAAGTTGGCATTTCACTTTATTTCATGAGGAAGATGCACTGTCAAACAACACTCAAGCTGAATTAGATCTTAACTTGTACTTTTCATCATACTTCATTACGGTGACTTAACGTTGGAAGTTGAGATTAGAAGGGCATATGGAACTCTTGGGAAATATCAAGTGCATAAAACTTTGATCAGGAAACCTGAAGGGAGTATGTAATGTGGAAGATTTGGGGGTTCGACTGCAGTTTAATTTCAAGAGAAATGTTAAAGAAATAATGTGTGAAGGTATAGACTGGAATATGGACTAGTGGTGGGCTTCTGTAAACACGGTTATGAATCGGCTACTTCCATGCGATACGGAGAAATTTTGGCAATCTGAGAGACAATTAGCTTTTCAAGCATAACTGCGTGCAGTAGAGTTAGATAGCACACAGTACGCCAGAATGTTCCCTGCCAATTTTTCGCTTCTAATTAATGACCACCTGACCAGTTGTTTCAAGTCGCTAATAATACGCGGAACTAGCGTTTACATGACGAAAACAGATTTTAAAACAATTTGTATCGACGCAGATATTGGTTATTAGAACAGTTTACATTAAGCTTCAGACACGCACTTTTCTTCACAAGTGGTTACAGGTGCTCAATATTGTATGAGTTTCTCTCATAAACCACTTATTTGAAGACCGGAAAATAAATTAAGGACGATAACTCTAGAGTTCACCCTGTGTATCGTGAAAGAATGAAGGAATTTAGATTAATTAAAACGTCAGGCATAATATTGGAGTTTATAAAATGTACTAATTGGGACAGAATGAAAAACGAATGCAAATCATCAGAGTAGCAGAAGAGCGCATACAACTGATAGCAGAGAGGGATTTTAGTAGACAGTCGAAAGGGTAGTATCGGACTGCAACAGGACACAAGAACTTCGTACATAAAGGGTAATGATAAAAAAAATACGAAGGCTGCACGTACACCGACTACAGCGAGGCTGAGAACCGCAACAATAGCATTTTGTAAAGCTCCAGTAAGACACGTAGATATGAAATTATGTGCTTTCAAATTGAAAGTTGCGCCTATGAATTGTCCGCAAACTGGAAATCTCATTCGATAAGTTTTGCTTGCTGAATGAATATTGCGAAATGTGTGCAAAATAATTTGTTACAAAAATATGAAACATGTGTAAGGAAGTAGTTTTTCTTCTGATTCATACAGAGTGGCGACAACTTGGCAAGCGATTTGGTGGGCTTGTAATTTTCTATTCCGAATTCATGCTGAAATCCTTTTTTTTTTTAAACTACAGATCACTCTAACCATATTTATTTTTTACACAGACCCAAGTTCACAATTTTTCTTCTTGTCCGTATAAGACCTCATATACATAATTCGGAATGCCGTAATGGCAGCGAAACAGGATAAGCTGCGACAAGTGTGGGATAAAGTTGTTTGATGGGCGGACATGTTGTTGTTGCTATATAAATCCACGCAGAGCACTTGGGACCACACGTGAAAAACGTGGCTATTGAGAGCTTGTTTTTTTAGAAAAATGGTTTGTCATGTATTACTTTATTACCACTCGTACGATCATTACTCCTCTGGCTACAAAATTTAGTAACTTTCACACACGAGTCTTCAGTACTGAGAGGCTGCGTAGTAATGCGAAGCATTGCGTATTTTTCTTACCAGAATGTTACAGGGTCTAAACATAATCCTCTAACTTTAATTTGTACTGTGTTTATTATTTTAATTGGGCTATTGTTTAAATAGTGTAAAAAATTAGAAATTGTTACCAGTGAGGTATCTGATTTGTTTTGCAGATTAGAGCAACATGATCACGCTGGAAACAATCGCGTGCTAAGAACGGTATTAAATTCGCGAGACAAGTTACTGTCTCGATCATCGTGAGGGCACAATTAAGTAGGCTGTAATTATTTCCATGGACGTGGGTAATTACGTGCTGACAGCCGCTCTGTTAGTTAAGGAATGTCCCGCTTTAGTGTAATCCAAAGGATCATTACCATGTTTACAGTAGCCCGCCACTGGACCATATCCTGAATTAGTCCCATCCTATTTATATCCCCACAATTTCTTGCCCTAATAATGAAGATTATATGCAAATCTATTTTATCGTGCTTGACAGATTTAATGTAAATGGCATCAATGAGTGTATTGTTGGGGATTTTGCAAATAAATAGTTAGAAATTTGTGCAGTATTGTTTATGCGTGGTTGCTGCAATAGGCGGACCAGCCGGGCGGCTGCCGAAGGTGCCAACCTTTACGGGGCGTCTAAGACGTCACTGGAATGATAGGAAAAGAGGTTCTAGTAATCTCAGGCTTTCATAAACCAAAAATGTTTTCCGAAAATCATTCGCAATTGAAGCCTCCCCCCCCCCCCTTTAGAGAGTTTGTCATCCCAGTCCTAGGCCTAAAAGTTTAAAGAATATTGGTTTGAAGGAACGCCAAATTATTAACCTCCCCTGGCAACCACATATATCAGTGCGGCTACGGTTTCTCAAGATGCTTCTACAATGTTTTTTAAAGTCGTCGTGGAAATTTACACGACAGTTATTTACCAACCAGGTGTGGTAGAAAAAGAAACAAATGGGAAATAAGGGATAAATTCTGATAGTGTCGCTCCTCTTCTGAATGAATCCCCACACATAACCAAGGAGTGACATGTACTAGCATCCCACGTACTTTCCTTTAAGTGACGAAGGTCTTCTATATTTTTCCGTATATCGCATGCTTGACTTAGTCGGATTGTACAATTCTAGTGCTGTTAGGTATGGTGAGCGTGATGACCGCTCTTGCTCTCTCCTTTCCTAATCCAGCTGTGCGGAAAGCGATCGTAAAATTTTTAATGGACGATGTCATCAAAGCACGGAGGAGCAACGCCATGATGAAAGGTAACACCGTTACCACCAATTTAGGACATAACAAAGAGCTTCGAAATATCGTGGTAGGCGATCAGTGTCACAGATGATTTGGTGACGGAAAGGGGGGGGGGTTATCTCTCTGCTATGTGCAAGTCGAAAACGCACCGTTATGTTGGGTTGTAGGGAGAGTGCTCAACAAAGGCATGTGGCTCTTCCAGAAGTGTTTTTGAACTCGGCCTGACATGTGAAATATGACCTAAATGAATAGTACATACGGTGAGAATGTTCGGCATTATGGAAAGTATGGAGGATATCTGCAGCAAAGTGACGTCTCTGCGATTATCATCTGTGCGAAATGCGTACATCAACTGACACTTGCAGCCAGTAAAATACAGGCGTTTCTTCAACACCATGTGCAGAACTGTCCTTCCAGTTCCAGTCAATTTCCGCCTTTAGAAACGGATTATTCGGGCCCTTGTCTTCCCGACAATTTCTCGTCCATTAATCTTCTTGTTTCCCTTAATTTCGTATACACCGGCGAATCTCGTTTTCGTGTGGCGATGATCTACACGGGTGCTGATAAGTCCTTAGCCCGACCAGGAAGGAAACGAGCTACATTTCCCGCATCTTATGGAACTTGGAGGCTTATTACCACATTCGCAAGGGTCTACCACCTGTCCCTATCCTAGCCAAATCAAACCATTCCTCTGCCCATCACACTTTTCACAGGCGCAGCTTTTCTCCTTCGCGGTTGGGCTAAGGACTTATCAGCACCCCGGTATTACACATGCTATGCTATTCACTTTGGATACGAATTTCGTCGTTCGTAATATGCGCTGGACATTTCTTTGAAGCAGTTACCCAAATTAAACTGTTAACCTCATGATCGTGACTACATTAATTGCATCTGTACCACTTACAAAACTAACACAATGAGAGTTCTGATCTTTCATTTTCCATTGCTTTCACCTTTCTGTCATGTCACGTTGCTTAAGAACAGCCGCCCGAAAGCCCACGACGGGCTTTACAGACGTTCTGCTGATAGATCAAAAGCTCTGATGTGAATTGAGAGTCGTAAGTGCTTCCCAGAACTTGTTACGTACGCAGTGTAATCGGAAAAATAGATTTACTGCCTAGGTCATTTTGTAGTCTTCGTACTGTGCGGAATTACGTTCAAAGCCCCAGTCTGTTCCGAGAAGAAAGGTAAATAATTTACTAGAATGGACGAAACACGAGAGAATGAAAAATGCCGCTTCTTTAATCCCATGATTCATACTGTTGTTTTTTGTTGCAGGTAAGGCAGTGCCTGTCTGAAGACCATATTTGGGGAAATGATTATCGATGGTGAAAGAAAGTGTAAGTGTTGAAAATCATCAAACCCCAGTGTGTATCCAACTGGCATGAAGCAGTATCAAATTCGTCAAATATTTAAAGAATAAAAGACCAAGTTGATGTCACTTGCTGTTTTATTTCACTTCTTATGTGCTCAACATGTTTCGGGCATTAATATATCCTTCATCAGGAGCTTGCGACTGTGCTGTTGAATTACCACATCGGTCGTTTTGTTCTCGGTTCGTTATGTGTTGGAGATTT
>Ga0123354_10009848_pt1 | contig 14681 bp, 7 predicted proteins | sample TergutLab28metaG_2_FD_97872 | JGI IMG/M metagenome (GOLD analysis project Ga0123354, IMG submission 97872) | Labiotermes labralis P4 segment gut microbial communities from Petit-Saut dam, French Guiana - Lab288 P4 | ecosystem: Host-associated > Arthropoda: Insects > Digestive system > Gut ... | reverse complement strand
TATGCCGCCACTCCATTGATTGTTGCTTTGTCTCCGGGTCATAGTGATATAACCAGGTTTCGTCCATGGTCTCCAATCGCGACAAGAAATAATTTGGATCGCGCTGAAAAATTCTAAAAGTTATTCAGAAGACTGGCATCGGTAACGTTTTTGATCCGCGTTCAGGCATTTCGGGACCCACTTCGCGGAGAGCTTCCGCATGTCCAAATATTGACGAATGATGGACCCAAACCGCTCACGTGAGATGCCCAGTTGCTCAACTATTAATGTAGCCGAAATCCGGCGGTTTTCCACGATTAGCTCGTGAATTTGATCAATAATCTCCGGGGTGGTCACTGTTTCGGTTCGTCCAGGACGAGGCGCAACACAGGTGGAAAAATCACCACGTTTAAACTGGGCCACTCAGTTTTTGACGGTGGCATACGATGACGCATGTTACCCTAATGTTTCTGTCAGAATGGCGTGAATTTCCTTCGGCACCTTGCTGTGCAGGAAAAAAACTTGATGAAAACTCGCGTCTACATGTTGTTGAAATCGTGCGCGTCGCCTAACATGCTTTCTTTCAGCCTCTGTAACAAGAAAAGACTTGCAATTAGGGGCATGAACAGACTCCTCTTTCCAACGAAACTATCAATTCCGCCCTACGACATCGGGAAGTAGGTCGGGCTAAGGACTTATCAGCACACCCTCGTATAACCCCAGTAACGGACAGCGTCGTTACAGTAAACCCTAAGAAAATCATAAACCGATTTCCCCTTAATTGCAGACTTGTGAATATTGCTTTCAGACGTTTCCCTAATTTCTGAGGTGGATTGAAGACATGTTTTTGTCGCACACGATAGTAAATTAACTAGTAATGATGTCAAGCAAAGTAACTCAAGCAATAAAGCTTGCAACTTAAATTCTGAAGTTGCTGGGTTCATACCTTGCCAGAGAAGAGGCTATCTTGATTTTCCATGCTTTTCCTCAGTCTCTCAGGCATAAGCCATGAATAATACCACTATTACGCGACGATTCCTTTCTTCAGTATTCCTTAAATTCGTGGTTCAACATCAATTTTGCTACACTATACAACTTGAATTACAAATCTAATCGTTAAATAACGTAAAAATACAACAGTTCTGTGTAAAATCTTCATGGCGCGATGCTTATTCTATTACTGGGGAAACTGTGCCTCCTGTTACTTCGATTCAAGTAAGCCGAAGAGTAATATTTTGTTAACACGAATATCTGAACCATGATTCTTATCAAACTGAAAGACAGGTTAACAGAATTAGACTTATGTTCTGCTACTCCATCACTGCAAGGACTGTGATGTTTGGGAACGACACGTGTGTCAACTATTTATTTCAGATGAAGTAGCGAAATATGGTTTGAGGATGGGGCAGTCTCTAATTTGTTTATTCCGAACTCATAATCCAAGGGAAATGAAAGATATGTGGTGAAGTTTAAAAAAACATCAGTGTCATATTGTCGTTAATCAGAGTCCAGCGGAGTAGCAACTGTTAACAAGTGCGTGCCATGCGTCATCAATCACAGCCTGCATGGACAATGTAATGCGTGGCAGTCATGTCACACTCGGCAGGCAGTCTTCGCTGGACACTCCAGTTCCACAAAAACTGATTCATTGCTCAGCCCATTAACCAACTTCCCTACGTTCCATTTGAAACACGAAATTTACCTGACTGATAATTATAGATTTAGTTCTTACTTCTCAATAAACACACTGTTTACCCACAGACTTCTTTTAGTAATATTTCTTCAACAATAATTCTGTAGTGTGACCATTTTACGAAACACATAACTTCACTATGTGGATAAAATGCATGATCCTTTGATGTACGTGAGGACGATACAATATACACCTCCAGTCTAACGTAATTTAACCAACATGTGTCTACGGATGATAGGCAGGATCTGAAGAGTGCATTGTGGGATATGAACCAATGTCCGGAAATTCTTAGTTTGGTCGCTAAACACGGAAACTTGAACATGTTCGGCTTGGAAGGATGCATGAATATTGCTGTGGAACTTAATAAACTGTTGTTAATTTTACTATTCTGAGCATGACGTTACGTGGAATAAAATCTGATATGGAGGAAAAAAAATTAAAAGTTAATTAAAAATAAGAAATGAAACTCGATGGAGAAATGTTTACTGCGTCTAATAAAAAATGTCACGAACCTACTGCAAGAAACAGTACGGTTTTTACTGAAGACGTTCGAAATGTCAGTACACATTCTACAGCTATACAGCGTTGTTTCCGTATGGTCTCTAACAAAAAGACACCAATGAAAACAGCAGTGTAACGACTGCAAGGATTATGGGTGCCTCTCAAGTTGAAAAGGCAACGCCAGGGTTGCTGGAGATATTACTTAAATTTTGAAAAATTTTGATAAAACCAGTTTACATATAGGCGTGTCCAATTGCACGATTCATATTCCGATTGTTCTTCATTAAATGGTGGTAATGACAGAGAGCTGCATACTGAAATACAAGGTAAAAATATATTGCTTTATGAAGATCATGGTCTTTTGGAATGTGTCTCTGTGTAGGTAAGTGGGACCAATTTTACTAAATGTATCGAAGATCAGAATGTTGTTATGTGGTCTTTGGCACGTATGGAGTATAAAAACGCTTAAATTTACTTTTCGTTGTCATAATTTAATAACACGGAGACGACTGTTGATATTTAGGAAGATTCTGATTAGACTTCACGACCTAGAATATTATTAGATGTGATTTGCTGCAGATGACAAATTTGTATCAAGTTAGGCGATAGAAAATGAAGACTGTAATGATAAGTGTGGACATACTAGTGATATATGTATGGAATGTTTTAGAACGATAATTCAGTGAATAGTTTATCTTATTGTCGAGAAAAGAAAATAATGTATTGAGGAATGTAATACAGTGTAAGTCTGCTAGACATTTGCAGATATTTTGAGAAACATCGAAAAATTTTTATCGGGCTACAAGTGTCTGTAACCCAAAAGTGTAAACTTTATTTGCACTGCGGTGAAAATATCAAATATGGTTAAGACGGGGAAAGACTTGGGTCAGAAATGTATGAAAAATTTATTTCCAAATTCAAATATTTTCCGAAAATTAAGAATTTCCATGCATAGAGGCAAAAATTACTCTTTCCGAGTGCCACCGGCAAAGGCAGATAATTATTCAAATCCAGATTTCCTGAAAATTGTGGCTTCTTAGATCCAAAGCATCACCCCTTTTGTTAACCAGCGTCGGACAGCATATTCCTCGGTTTTAATGTAAAGACCGAAAAAATATGCAAATAGGAAGACTTAATTCTATACTACTACCAAATGCTTCGTACAAGTTTGAAATGAGTAAGTAGGTGTATACCTTCATGGTACTCCAGACCTGTATTTGTCCTGCATTAATTCACTTTAAAATTTCCAAAAAAATTAGTCTTAGTACCCCTATAGCAGCACCTGTGCTATGTTACGTGTAACAGAATATGACTAAACTTTCTAGGTGCTTTCACAAAATTGCGATAAAAAAACTACTATTACTTTCATCATGTCTGACTACCCGTCCGCATGGAGCCACTCGGATCCCACTTGATGGATTTTCATGAAATTTTATATTTGAGTATTTTCTAAAATCTGTCGGGAAAATTTCAAGTGTCATTAAAATCTGACAAGAATAACAGAAATTTTACGTACAGATCAATAAAAGTTTTGATCTTATCTCGCTCTTTTTTTATTATAATGAGAAATGTTTCGGACGAAATTTGCAGAGAAAATCACAACACACATTTTTTGCTCAATAACTTTTTTTTTTTCGAAGATCGTGTCATTTGTAAGAAAAGTGGAAGTGTATTGCAAAGACAAGCAGACCACAGATGAAAATATGGCGCATGCGCATTGCGTACTGGATACCTAAGGCTATAAACACACACTCAGAATATGCAATAAGTATTGTTTTTCCACTCTAACAATGGTTGTACGAATGCGCTCCAATGTTACGTTGTAGGTAAAATTACATGTGATACAACACGATTTCCCTGATGTCTGGCTTGTGACCGAAATATGACACAAAACTTCGTCTAAAACATTGCAAAATAACGGATTATTCCTTTATTGTTGCATGAATATTACGTGGTTAAAAGGAAATAAATTCGAAATAATATGTTAATGAGTTTGAATTAACTATTTAATTCCACGAAACAGAGTTTTTTGAGAAGCCAATAGTCCCTCCGCAAGTAAAGAAATTTCTCGCATTTTGTTGATAGCCGAAATCCATTGATGTGTATACAAGAGTCTTTTCTTTATTTCTCCCTTTTAGACCCAAATACATTCCTCAGCACCCTACTCTCGAACAACCTCAACCTACGTTCTTTCCTTAGTGTTAGGGTCAATTTAGTGACTCGAGATGGTTCAGTAAAACAATTTACTTTTGCCTAGGCTTCAGCGGTTCGAATTTCGGCAAGGAAAGATCTTACTAATACAGACTCCTATGCCATTTCGTCCCTCATTTCGTTAGGCCGCGGGAAAATTTCAATCAGAGCAGCAAACAGGATTGTGAAACTGTCCAGTGCAACCTTCATGGGGTGGCATTTGTTATAGCGACAAGTTCCATTTAAGTTCCAGTGTTAACTCGTATTCATCACACATGGCACATGTTTAAAGTTTGCAGATCCTATTATTGGAGCTCGGAATTTAACTACGTACATCTGCAGGTGGCTTATAGCAGCAAACATGAACACGACCCACAAAACGCAAATATTTATGTAGGATATGACCCATTAATTAATGCAAACAACAATACTATTACTAATCGTAACCAATCTGACAGGCACACCGAACACTTCAAATCAGAGAACTGCTTGTACGTTTATGGTGTGTTTTACTTGTGTAGACTCTTTCTTTTTTTTGCAATTTTTAAGTCTCGCAGGCCTGCTAGAAAAGTCATGGGTCACAGTATGTAATAGCATTCTCTACATTTATTCTTCAAAACTTCCAAATCATATACCAGAGAATAATCAAGGTCTAAATATTTGACGTTGAAATTTATATAAATAACAACTTTAATCAAGAATTCAGTGCACCAATCGCAGTAAACACATTGTGTCTCCCTTACGCAGAACATGGTGTTTGGTGAAGTAATGGCTGCTTCTTTTGAAAATCATACACAGCACATGAATGCAACCTGTGGGCAAATTGCTTATTTTCGTAATTTTAAGGCGATTGGTGCTTATAGGAACCATTGTACTTTAAAGGGTTGAAGGCTGAATTAAATACTGTTAATTCTGACAACTTCAATCTTTTGTAAGTAATTTCAATAAAATATTAATTTCTAATACTTAAACGCAAACCTTCTATTAGAATACATAAGGAAATGCTGCGTATATATTCAAGCGACGGTTATTAACCTTTTGGCGCCGGAATTACTTTTTTAAGTTTAGCACACCCTGTATATAAAATGTGAATAACACAGGAACCAAATAAGTTAAAATTATGAAACAAACAGCATTTTGAAGAGAAAAAAAGGAGAGTATATACCATGTTTAAAATATTCATTACATATTTTTGTTGAATAAATATATAAAATACATCTTTAGAGGTTAGCGGTGCGGTACGACCACTATAGTTGACATTAGGCGTCAAAAGGTTAACATTCAGAAGATTCACTTACCCTCTAGTAGAGGCGAATTGATATTTACACTACACAACAAAGTGTTTATTAAACCCCAACTAGACTTCTTTTAGTTCTTCCAAGCACGTATGGATGCATATATTTTTGGTGCAGTCAGGGCTTACGGTTGTACCAGTGAGAAGTTTTGTGCAGCCGATTTTACAGTGAATAGAGAACTACTTTAAAGATAGGTGCAGCCAGGAATTTTAACGTTAGGAAGTAAAGCAGTAGGCTTATGGCGACCCTTCTTAATCTGTATTTATTGCGTCACTTGACCGACATACTGGAGAAGGAAAAAGAAAACTGACAGTAGAGAAGAACAGGTGTTCTGAACTGGAGGCTAAAAATAAAAAAAAAAAATCTGAGTTTCGGCCAAGAGACCCAGGAAATTGAGTGTAACTCGCAATGTAATTTTCTGAGAAATACCTTACACAGGAGAGAAGCGTGAGCAGATTTTGCAGTGCAACCATAAATTCGGAAAAGAAAACAGTTTATGGGGTTTGTACGGAAATGGAAGGGAATAATTTCGGAAGGGAAAAAGATAAGTCTGTCCCGTTAGAGGCCAAGCGGGAAAAGAAGAACGCTAAGGGTGGCAGGTGATCAGTGTTAAGTCCCGGCATTTTTACCTCTGCAAAAAGACGAAAGACACGGTACCCACTTTACGGGAGACTGGATGGACCTGGGGGCCGGTGCGGTAGAGTTTTGAAAATCTCTCTACACTGGATATTTAGCACCGGACTCTGCAGGCCATAGCGAGTAGCTATCGCGACTAGACTAGCCCGACCAATGGGAAGATAATTTTATAAAACTCACGGGTAAATTTTAAAAATAAGTTTTTGTAACTTTTTTTTACTACTTTCTGGGCTTTTGGATTGACAGCTGCGATATTGTCACAAAGTTTGTGACTGAAATTACATAAATTTTTATTTAGTTTGGAATAGTGAGAGTTTCTTTCTTACGTCATAATTCCAAACAGCTTCATGGTCCACATTCAGCCTAACTGAATGAGACCCGAAAGAGGTAAGAGAGACCGGAGCTTAATGCTGATGGCACATTTACTGTGTGTCGAGGTCAAAATATCGGAAAATTCTTACGTAACACGGGGTTTTAAACTATAAGTTTAGTCAGGTTTTAATGTTTCTGAGTTTCGGAACACTTGCACTGTTGCCTGAGGTTTCTCATGTTTTTATTCAGCAAGTCCAAGGAAGTTTTTGAATGACATTTGAAACGGGGCAGTGACTGCCTCCTTCTACATTCTGTTCAATTTGTCACCGATCACCCTTTTATGCGACGTTATATAATTTGAGTTACAGACAGTATATTTAAGCAAATCACGATTTAAATTTTTGTAATAATAATAATAATACGCAATAAATTATGATCTCTTTAGAGTGTTGATGAATACAATATTCAACTGGGAGGTAATCTTATTTAGGACTTACTATTTAGGTACTTGGGTTACTATCAATATGTTGGGGGAACACGCTGACTATATCTCGCTCCTAAGATGATGGTAGTTGGTGATAACGTATCATAACCCAGTACATCATGGTTTTAACCTTCGTATCTTTTAAAATCTGAAAACACAAAATTCAGAAACACCGTTTAACGTCTTCTAAAATAAAATTTCATTTGAAATTGGATTTACGTTTTAATTATGCTGGACATAAATAGCATTATTTTTGCATTCGTTAGGGTCACAGAATAACTACTTAATGGATGCTGTACAATTTAAGGATGCATTGTCTATTTTCCATAATATTTAATGTTCTAGATTTTAACTGCAACTTTTATAACAAGTCAGTTTGAATCTTGCAAAGTATTTGGGTAAACTCTAAAGGCTTCCTGAAATAGGTATGTTGAACCTTTGCCAGACTATTACACAATTAAATTGCTCATAAAATTGTGGTATTTTTTCCTATTCATGATTCTAAGGTTTGAAGTTTTAAAAGAGAAAATCTGTTATTTGTACTCAAAATATTTTTGTCTTTCCTCAGAAACTACTGCGGATACAAAGAGATATTAAATATATCACAAATAGTATAAGCTGTACAAATTGATCACTCCTAATAAAGTGACTTAATATTATCTAAGAATATGTTACAGGGTTGTGAAACATGCCAATAAATTAAGATTAGTATCCGATGTGAGACTAGTACAGACGCGGATTACAGATGTTTTAAAGGGGACATAACATAACCTGCTGAAAATCATATCCACCCCACCAAAAATAGAAACGCGCCGTGCCAAGTATGGAATACGTTAAGACCAAACAAAAAACTACTTGGTTACAATGGACAAATGTAAAAACTACTTGGTTACAATGGACAAATGTAAAAACTACTTGGTTACAATGGACAAATGTAAAAACTACTTGGTTACAATGGACAAATGTAAAAATCTGAAAATAATTATAGAATAACAACATTAGAATAAAGTGAAAAACATTTCCTCCCTGTACAAAAGTGCATTATGAAGATAAGCTTAACTCTTTAAAGACGAAACGTATCTGTGTTGTTTAAGGCCTCAGTGCGTACCACGAAGTAAACACTCTCCGTTTCGGTTATACTTAAAAAACAATCTCTTAATGATGTATAAGGCAAAAGTACTGTTTTCTCTGAAGGCACACAAAACACATAAATGCAATGTAATCAGCATGCAGAATTTTAGTTTGTTAAACCTGGAGGTACGTACGGTAACCGGTAGGCCTTAAAATGTTAATTAAAAGTGTGCTATATATTATGTCTTTTTCCTGCGGCGCCGCGACCCAACGCTGGCCATGGCCCCCTCATTCTTGAGGTTTCTATATGACACACCACAGTCGGCAGGACTCTCTCTTCTGGACGAGTGATCAACTCCTTGCAGAGACCTCTACACACCCCCCCCACAAAAAAAAATCCCCCCGGCGGAATTCGAACTCACAATCTCAGCAGACGAGCGCCCACTGAGACCTGCCTATTTGATATAGCTTATTCCATACCCAAATGCAGCTGCCATTTAAATTTATATAACTTACCACCGTCGGTTTCGTAACGAGACACCGCCGTGTGTTAGATCGCCCAATTAATAGTTCACTGCTGCCTTAAGCAATATTGTCGTGGCTTTCGTGCGTTGAACCTCATCTCTCTTGAAAGTCAAGGTGCATCTTCACATACATGGGTGTGGTGGAAAGTTGGCTCAAAGTGTGGTCCTTCCCCCCAGACTTAGAACCTACCGCGTGTCATTCCAATTAAAGGTAAACCTGAAATATAGTTGTTTACCGTCTGAATTAAACCACGCCCTCACATGTACTGGTAATACTGGAGTCATAAAAAGTAGAAGGGTGGACTCGGATTTGCGTTATGTTCTTCCTCATGCATTTTACAGGTGAGAAGTGTGGGTTGGGGGAACAGAGATTATCCCTTTACAAAACAGTGTCATCTGCTTAACATAACAAGCCCACACTTTAACTCAGAGGTTACTTATAAATTCAGTACGATTTTTAGAATAATCAGTGAATGTTTTCGTAGGCAACATTGACAAATTTAAATTCATAATTTAACATACATTTTTTGCGGCTGGAAATGAAATTTTGTACAGGGTGCACCAGCAGAATGTGACGATTTTCACATAGCTTGTGCGACAAGTCGGGTAGAACGTAAGAATAGATCTGGGAGAAGTAGCAGTGAAATGACATTCAATATTAGCTTCTTCTTAGTTTCTAAAAATTACATCTCCAGAGTGGTCTCCCTGGCACGCAAACAGGCAAATGCGCGTTAAGCCTAATTTCAACACCATACCGAAAGACGCTGGAGACGTTAGGTTTAGATGCTGACGACTTGGAGGAGGCCGTCTGGTTTCAACAAGACAATTATACAACATACAAAGACAGTAAACGAATAGAATCTTGGAGGACCGTGTATACAGGACGCGTCATTTCACTTTTTGGTGACACTGCCTGGCCAGCCAGGTCTACTGATCTGCGTGCGCCCTCTGGGGACACTTGAAATCCAACGTTTAGATGTAAAACCCTCGCACGCTTGGGAAATTACAAGAGAATATCGGGGGTGAAATTAGACACTTTCAAGTAGCGAACAGATATACTATATTACCAGAACTGCATTCCATGCCAGGGAGACCACATACCTAATGCAATTTAAAAAATAAGAAGCATAAGTTAATCTGTATTTCAATACCGATGGTCCACCATTTTTGCTTTTCTTAGATTCAACCAGATTCATCATATGATAGATCCGAAAACTATGACTTTGTTTCCACGAACTATGTACTTTATGTAGAAAATCTTTATTCTTCAAAAGACTCAAACATGTTCTTAACACACTAAAAAATTTCACTATTAAAGGACGGGAGTAAACATTTCTTAAAACAGTGCATAATAATTAAATACAACAAATCATTTGCTAATAAGAATTTTTGTGATCCTAATACTGAAGAGTCTTGAACTGAAAAGGACTTGAAATCTTACGCGGAAGGAATTGGAACTGGTAATTTTAAGTAACTAATTTACACTTACGATATTTGGAATCTTTCGTTCTCCTGATATTCGGAAAAACAAAGTTTAACACTAAATCTTTCATCTTTTGCGAATGAAAATTTGGGGAAGTCCTTACTCATAGGACTTACTAACTAGCAAAGTGACTTAAGCTTATTGGGTAGGTTCTTGAATATATGACAACAGCTGTGCCTAACCAAAGGAAATGTATATGGCGCTTCCAAAAATTCTTTTTGAGGTCGAAAACAGATTTAGCTTCCGAAAGTGAGGTTGTATTGAAATGCCAGGCGATACAGTTTAGAAATGGAGTAATCCTCCCACAAATATTTAAGACTTATTAATAAATCACAAACCCTGACTAGCGGAAAAGGAATCAGACGCGAAGGAAAGACTATAGAATTAAGTAATGCGAATTGTCACAACTCTAAAAAAACGTACCCCTGAAATAGTTCTTGCAGCAGTTTAGTGCAGCACACACGCATTTTATTTCCAAAGTTGTATTTTAACATTTTTTGCTTTATTAATCCGTGAAAGGTAAACCATTGTAAACACAATCAGCTGTGTCTTAATCGAAAAATAGTGTAATGTATCCACGTTGGCAAATTCAGGACAGAAAATTGCGACTTGTGGGATTGGCACCGGGATAGAAAACCTTAGTATGAGAATCATAATATTTAACAGAAGTACTCGTATGTGCGTTTAGATGGCTGCCTAGAAATTTCATTTTTATATTATTGTTTCTAGCATGAATAATTGTGTTTCCTAGGTGCAGTTCATAATTTACTGAAGAGCGACTGACTTATCGGACTATGTATGACTTATTCCGATCAGCCGAGTTAGGCAAGTAAACAACTCTCCATAACATTCACGATTCAGAGCGGCCAATATTTCTATTCGTGTATAGGAATTAATGTGTAAAGTAGAGAGTTTCTATCGTAACGCAAGTTTTGGTCGTGAATGCAAAATACAGTTTAATGCAGAAGATTCTTTCCTTGCAAATCTATGTAGGATGAAGTCGTATACAAAGTGTCGTAGCAAATTCGAAAGTCAGTTTCTTGGTTTCAGAATAAATGTGTGCGATGTTATTTGTTGCAACAGTGCGATTTTGTGACTGGTATTGTGAACCAATGTACTACAGTGAATTGGACCGTTTGATCACTTAGTCTGCAGATGATATTACTGAAGCGGACCCGTAAAATCTCAAAATAATAGGTGATGGTCAATAAATATTCCGAGTCTAGGACGCGATGTGCCGTTACATGACATTCAGCGTGGAACATGCTGTGCTTTCAGGGCGACAAAAATAATGAGATCAGCTCTCATTCCTGATACAAAAAATTTGGAAGAGTAAGTTAACAAATTATTAGTCTATTTCCTTAAATTTATGCGAAGAATAGTAACACGCCGATTCCAGTGGCCGCGCGGTATAAAGCGTGAACTTCCAGCCGCTCGCTTCCTGGGATTGCGGGTTCGAAACGCCCAAGGGTATGGATGTCTGTCTCTTGTAAGAGTTGTGTGTTGTGAAGTAGAGGTCTCGGCGATGGGCCGATTCCTAGGCCAGAAGTGTCCTACCGAGTGTGTGACCATTAAGTACCACCAAGCGCTACAATAACTGTCTACACCTACAGCCAGTAGGTAGAAAGATTTCAGAACAAGAAAAGAAAGAAAGAAAATTATTCCGGTTCTTTCAGCAAGACAGAACAACTGTCCATACAGACATTAAATAAATTTTCACCCCAAGTGACTCTTTTGGGGACTAAATAATTTATGTGCCTTTTTTTTGTCGTTCTGCTTTCTCCGATCCGACTCCGTCTGACTATCATCTGTGAGACTGTGTCAGAGAAGTTTAAAAAAAAAAAACACACTCATATTTACAAGAAGGAGAAGGACCTCACCGAAATTATCGAGCGCAGAATCGGCAATTTCAGACGAGATATTCAGACGGGTTTTAATAATATTTTCACCAGATTTCAAGCATGCTTGAGAGTTGGTCATTTCGTTAGAATGCTTTAGGATGCAGCTATTTATGGTATATGATACGTATAGTTAACATACACTCTGAGACGATTACGCTGTAAACTGGATGTCTGTTTGTTTTTCATTGGCCCGACATATGATTTGTTAATGTTATTTATACATACTTTCAGCTAAGGTAACCTTGTCTTAACAATGTTAAATTCATAAATTTGATGAAATTTTTCTAGCAAAACAACAGCATACAAAGTTGTAAAATGCGTCAAAATTAAGTGGATATTTTTAAACAAAATAACCCTTCAGACAAACTTGATTAAAATATACCTGAAAGTAAATCGCTGTCAAATAGCAACATATACACAGAAAACTCAACTATTAATTTGTCTTTTATGTAAATCCAAAGTTTGAGGTTTTTAAGAAAAATTAATATATATGTGAATAAAATTGCTTTAGTGTGATGGGATTTACAGGCTGTACTCTCTGCACAATAATTTTGTCATTAGAATAAGTTTAGCATTTATCACAGCCACAACTTTTCCTAGACTGACAACATGAAATGTTAGTTTATAGGTTTTCGAAGATAACATTGCAAGACCGAAAAGGTTAGGCCAAATAAAATAGACTGATGAATGTAGAGGCAGTTCGTTAAATAGCAAAATATTCTTTATTTCAGGCAACCTTAAATTTACGTTCTTCTTCAGCTACATATGTGAATGTTTTGGTTACCCGCAGGAATCTGGCAACTTCGAATGTCGGTTGTGTGGAACTGCTTGACTTTAACAAGCAAGATATTTAAAAGTAGTGCTTTATCTAGGTCACAGGCATCCAAAAGTTTTGGAAATTTGGCACAAACTTTTTTTAGACTGATTCGCGGATGGCTTGTTTAAAAACCACAATAAGTTTTATACCTAACCACATAATTATTGTGTAATAATTACGGAATATGCATAATTTACAAATGTTGTTGCAAGCCGAAGGTTGGACACTCCTTGTTTATGGCATATTGCCTGCCTGGGGTGTGATGTGATAAAAAAAATTGGTGTTAATTTTAAGAAAGGATCTGCGTTTTATAGCAAATCTCTTTCAATGTATTTGTATTACTTCGTATTAAGAATTGATAGACCTAATTGTATTAAGGCCATAAAAGGTAAAGGTTGTAACGGAATACCGACTTTTAAAGTGAACATTCCACACAGCCTAAACAGAATCGTTAAACATTTACTTCTATTGAAAGTGGGGTGTAGGAAGTTGCTATTAGGATCTGTAGATTTGGCTACACTTTGTACTTTATTTCTCTTCGTTTTATAGGTGTGCACATTTAGACTGTTACAAGATATTCGCAATATGTGCCACATATAAATACTACATGTCTAATGTTTCAACAGCTTCGCCTCTGTAATTCCAGCGTCCTAAATATTCTCCTACATAACCCTTCTGTAGTTTGCAAACAGCGTAATTTGCACGTTCCTGTGTCAGCATTTCTTTCAGATACATATACGAGTACCTTGTTCAAATAGTGGTTATTTATGGCACCATTGTGTCCTCGCGCCTGCGTGTTCTATTCTATTCAGTGAATGCATGAATTATTTATGTTGACGTGTTCCAATACAGATAAATTGTATTGTTAGTCCGACTTTACATTAACATCGAGCGCAGTGGCCTCTTGGGGAACCTTAACTAACTTTCTGTTGTGGTCAGTGGCCGTGTTACTTCTCACAGTTACTCGGTTTAAATTATGTTTCTTGCTGAAATTTTAACTACTGAACCACAACAAGGAATGAAACAAGAAGAACTGAAAGTTCTTTTGTTTCTGGCAGACTTTGAGTCTCATCCATTTTTTGGATTACACACTAAATTACAAATTCTCCACCTTCCTTAATAAAATTAATTTACAAAAAAATATAACAGTTCTAGTTACAGGATATCCGATTTAAGAGGAGAGACTATTTGTGGTCTCGTTTGATTCTCCAAAAAAGATCGATTATTTTCTTATACAGAATAAATCGCCTGTTTTTTTTTCTAAGGAAATTGTGTGCATTTTCAATTGCCTAAGAATTTAACTTTTTATATTATTTAGCTGAAAAACGCCATCAAATTTCTATTCGCATCTTCATCTTCATAGTTCTTTTCTCAGAAGGACAAGCGGACGAATCCTTGTAACCTTCGAACAAAATGATTCCATTTAAAAAAAAAATCTAATTTATTATGCCTCAAATTATTAATAAGTACTACAAGTGGTTGTTATTTTCAATATTGACTTTAAATAATGTCTCTGTAATAATATCTATAATATTATTTTTAATAATATTGAACCATTATTAACGCTTGACAGATTCTGCTGTTTTGCACTGTGTAATGTACAACTATTAACCATAGCATACATTTTATATCATCTTCAACATATGTAAAGCTCTTCTTCGTACACATGTCGGGAAAGAAGAGGTGTGAGGCATTGGCTATAACTAATATAATTTATTTTATTTCGATCGCTTTAATTTTCTTTTCGACTCGGCATAATTTCTTTTTCTTTTGTACTTCTCTGTGTGGATTTATA
>Ga0123354_10009846_pt1 | contig 14684 bp, 6 predicted proteins | sample TergutLab28metaG_2_FD_97872 | JGI IMG/M metagenome (GOLD analysis project Ga0123354, IMG submission 97872) | Labiotermes labralis P4 segment gut microbial communities from Petit-Saut dam, French Guiana - Lab288 P4 | ecosystem: Host-associated > Arthropoda: Insects > Digestive system > Gut ... | reverse complement strand
GAATTGTAACGGATATTCGAAACCAGGATCTCCTCCATTCATTACCGATTTCTTTCAAGGAGTCCAAGTATTGTCTGCCTATACCAACAGCGGTTAATTTTTGTATTTTTCCTCCTCTTTTAATTCTTGCTGGCTGCTCTTTTTTTACTAGACCCTCCTTCCATTTTCTGATCATGAATTATATTTTCTCCTTTCAGTTCTTCAGAATTGTTCATTTCAGTTTCATCTGGATCAGTGAATGAAACTTCAGTTGCAGTTACTGTCTCTGGAATATTTCCATAGTTCTACGCTGCAAGTAGTACTCGAAAAAAATTCATGACACCATAAAATGACCACTTCCCTCTCACCGTAGCCCCACTTCCTGATATTTTTTTCTTTTGAGTTTCTTCTTTCCCTCATATAACTACTTATTTTGTGTCACTTGTCCTTACGTTTCTGGGAGTCTGAAAAATAAAGTCTGTTTCAGGTATCTTGCCAATGGGGAATTACTTGCGTCTTTGGGATACTTTTTTTGAGTTGGAAAGAATACAGTAAAGGGCATTGTACGTGAGTCTGGAAAAGCCATTTGGAAGGTACTGCAACCAATATATACAAAACAGTCCCTACTTCGGAAATATGGCTGCGAATTGCAGAAGAGTTCAACGATATTTGTAAAATGCCTAATTGCATAGGAAGCAGAGACAGGAAACACTGCCACATCAAATGCCCACCAAACGCAGGATCTTGTACTTTAATTACAAAAGCGTTCACTCAATGAACTTGTTAGGTGTGGCTGATGCAAACTGCTGCTTCACACTGACTGATGTAGGAGCCCACGGACGTGAAAATGATAACAGTGATTTTAGTAACTCAAATTTTGGAAAGGCGTTTAGTTCTGGTGACTTAAATGTTCCTCCAATTAGAAGCATAAGTATCCCACTGTACTTTGTAGGGGATGAAGCTTTCCCCCTGAAGCCACGAACGTAATCTGAATATAATTAACTTACAGTAAAGAAAATATTTGAAGTAGCACATTCCGTTACTTTTGTTACATCCTTATTTCAACTATCCCTTGATTAAAACAATAATGATGATGATGATACACTACAAACACATTACACTATCTTTAATTTGAAGCCAATTGAAAGTCGGTTGTCACTCTCTATTACGCCAAAAATAACGTATACAAACTTTAAATAGAAGGCCTAATAACAATAAGAACATTATTACTATTGTTAGTGGTGTTGTTATGAACATCATCAATGTAAGACGCGGTTCCCGTGTTCACAACGCGAAGCGTCGTAAATTGTCCCGTGGTCCTTAACTAAAAGAATAAGCTTTTCCACATCCATTTCTTCCTCAAGATAGCAGCCGTCACGCCCGATCACTTGAGTCTGACTGACGAAAATGGAACAAGCGGCATCAAGACTCTTGACTCGGCAAGACTCGTGTTAACTCGACTCGACTCGACTCTGCTGGTGTGTACGCTCTGCCGCGGCAGCCATTGTAAGTAAGCCACAGAGTCACTGCCGCGTCCTTGTGAGTCTGACTGGACTGGATTGGACTCGACTCGACTCTATTGGTGTGTACGCACCCTTACTGTTGGGGAACACAAACAAACAAACAAACGAAATACTGTACTTTCACTGTAAACTTACTGATCGACCCTGAACACCGCAATACTGGGTCGTGTGAATAGTACATGTTCCATGTTCCATAAAAGGCGGAGACCTTTGAACTATAATATCTGAGAGATTATTCGTTAGATTTTCGAGGAATTTCTCTACGGTATTAAGATTATTATTATTATTCAGTTTAATGTTATTATTAAGTTTAAAGTAATTAACGTAACCTGCTTATGGTGCTACAATGACGCTTTTCTATTACGGTACGTTTTAAAAATTACATTACTTGTTCAAGGTTCTTATGAAACCTGCTCTAGATAGGACTATTGAGAATTTCTATGTAAGTAGGGAAGAAATTACCTTGAACATTTCATATTACAACACAACTGCGAAGAAAAACTGATGGGCAAGACTTTCATACAGAACCCATCATCATAAATTACGGCTACGAAGAGCAGACGCAAAGGCCAAGCTTATTGTAACATCGATATTTTACAGTCCAAATCATTATCTATCCAAAGTCTTATCTGTCACTAAATTCAGCTCTTTACCGAGGTTACTACATAGACTGGCACACATTTTTTAACCCGTGCACTAAGATACATCAGGTAGGAGTTCGTTTTCTTTCGTGAGTAAATTATTCCAATCAGTTAGAAAAATATGCGTGGTCGTAGTATACGTCCAAGAAGAATTTCGCTGCAACAGAAGCGAATGAGACAACATAATCAAGTATATTTATATACTGTGTAGTGTTCACTGTCAGACATCACTTCCGTGACACGTTCAGGTGTCGCAGAGTTCGTTAGTAAAAAACTGTGTAACTAATATTAGGGAAATCAATATCTATAACGTTATACATTATTTCTTACACGCTTTATATAAGGTCTGTTCAGTCATCACTGACACCAAACAGAATATAAACACTACAAGGCAACAGAACTTATATTAAAAAGACACATACAGCAAATACCCCAGCTGAACACAAAATGAACCCAACTCCAAAAGAACTAAACTATTGAAGAAATTATACTGTCTTTGAAATGCAGTGTTACTTTTTGTGAGTTGAAGTATAATTCACACATTGGTCCACACATTTAGTGTTGTATTAAATTTTCTTTTCAATTTAAGGTACTTCACTCCGCAGGAAGGATGTTCGGTTTGTATTCAAAACATAGGCCTATTTGACTAGGCAGTCATTATTTAATAAACTGACTGCAACTAAAGAGTTATTCAGGAGTTACATTTTTGCATTGCGTAGACAAAAATAAAACACCAATAACAATGTATTAATGCACGTAATTATAGAACGCATGTTTCTGATTTAATTAACTTACAGTAACAACCATGCATTATTCGTACAACTTCTCACACACAGTCTGCAACACTGCAGCCGTTAAGTCAAGTGGGGTCACCGAACGTTACTCGCAAGAGCAACACGGCCACACAGTTTCTAAGAAAAGAATGCCACCTCAGTTAAAAACATCCTAAGGCATCAACCCATATACAATGCACAATATTCTATCGCCTGTTCAACACGCTTACCTCTGAAACTAATAAGAACTGTGGATACGTGTAATACAGAACTTGTTTTAGAGACCTAAGTCCGACATATTATTAATTTTACTATCACGTGCATGCATTCGAGTCCAAACCAGTTTTCTTGCCCCAGAAGAAAAGCACGACCCAACGAGTATTGTTATAATCATTTATTAACCCTTTAACTCCATGTCAGGTAAAGCAATACGATTATGAAAGAAGAAATTGTGTTTGACTTCCCCACTAAAGTTTCTATATCACTTCAGATTTTTCCCTGAAGATGAGGGCGAGAATTAGTGAATAATTACGAAATGAACAACCACGAATAAACAAAAACTGTTCCTCGAATTGCAATTAACATTTTTCTGCACTGTGGCGCTACACACATCGGCGATTACATAAACATCATAATCCACCTGTGTCCAGCCAAACAATCGTCTTCTTTACAAACGTTATAAAGATTACACTGTTGAGGTGCTTCTGTGTTAACACTAAGAAAGCATACATTGTTGCCAAGGTAAGAACAGTAAATATCCAGTTACACACACCCTTCTTGGCTCCTCCGTCATCTAGGACCCTTGGCCTCCACTACGATAATGTTCATTCTTCTAAACAACACAGTATAACAAAAACCTCCCCTAATTAAGGGACTATTTATCGCTATCACTACAGCAACAAGCTCGATTCACCCACCGGCACTCAGCTTACTGCACGGCTCTGAAATCCAGCATCGAGCTCTCCACACGCTACAACTCAACTGTCCGACCGGACTAACAGACATTCAGCGACACAGTAGTTATCCGTGGCAGCTTGCCTTGCGTACTACGATGACGTCACCCTAACGGGCAAAGTGTGGGAATACTGGAAGAAAATCGTTTCTGAAGCAACACGAAGAAAATAATTTCACTGAACGATTTTCGTACGTAAGGTAAAGGTAGAGCAATCCCTATAAGGGCCGGGAAAGGCCCTGAGGGTTCCAGGAGGTTAAGACTCCCAGATTTCTAGGTAATCGGCATATGAAGGTGGTAACGTTGTCAGCCCTATGCACCGGCCGCCTTTACCCCCAGGAAATCTTCCTGGTACTCTTTTTAAACTTAACGTTTACCATCCCGAAGTGTATGAAGTATAGAAATAAAGGAAAGGATAACAACAGTGTTTTATAAATTTCTTAAAATATATTAACAATATGGGCTATATGTTTCTACTACACATCGAGTCATCAGGCCCTCAAGATGTAGATCCAGACATACAAACGTTTACATCATTGTGGGATCCCCAGCGCTTACAGAGTAAAAATTATGCATCTATGGATCTACAGCTTGAGGGCCTGAAGATGACTCAACGTGAGTCGAAACATGTAGCCCATATTAATATATGTTAAGAACTTAATAAAATACTGTTGTGATCCTTTCCTTCCTGGTACTCACTGCTGGGAGCAGACCCCAGGGCCGTAGCGCAGCCGGAAGGATTATGTCCATGAAAAATTCCAATGACAACCGCGACCTTCCGGCTTGTTGTGCAGTACCTTAACCAAATGAGCTACCGCATCATTTTTGTACGTGTGTGCAGTACATTTTCAGTTACCGGAACTTCAGACAAGGTATTTCGTTTCAGGAACAACAATCACGTGGTAATAAGGTGGTCAATGCCACGCTCCGGCCGCATTATCGCCAGGAAAGAGAAACGGTACCCATTTTACAGGAGGAGGGGGGCCCACAGCCGGTCTGGACGTGTGTGAAAAATATCGCCCCCACCGGGATACGATCCTCGGACCGTCCAGCTCGTAACGATACGCTATACCGACTTCGCTCTCCCTGCCCGTGTTCAATGGTAACACTGCATTATTATAATTATATTGTTATGTTACAGATAGTGGCTATTGCACCACACCTTACGTTGAAGGTCTGTTTGTTAGCTATGAATTATTCTTACCGTAGTGTGTTGAATTTACGCACCTAGCGGAGGTCGCGGCCAGCCATTGGAATGTTATAGCTTCCAAAGTCTCTAGTAGCTTCTTCATTGAGCTACTACAGACTGAGGGACCTTGCAAATCACAGCTTATCACTGGCACTTGGTTTAAAACTGACATTTTGTTCTCCCTGAAGATTGTACAATTGTACCGAAACATGCCGGAGATACGCCATTAATATTTATATACAATTAATACTTTGCATTTGGTTGAAAAAATAAAACTGAATACAGCATTTATTAGCCCCGTCACAAATTCTATTCATAGTATTCAGCTCCTGTCTCCAGCTAACTCAATTGACTTCCGATTTAATAACGGAGGGGAAAGGGTTGCCAGAAACGTGGAGAAATGGATTTGTATCTGTCATAATAAATATCAGCAAAAACGATAGTCAAGGCCACGAACTATCGACGTCGCAAATAATGCACGTGGATCCATGTACAGTCCAGTCTGTATGCAGCACATATTCACATTCTTTACAAATCCTAGAAATTCAGTGGTGTACTTATGGCAGTGGCCATGCTCACCTTTTATGGGCTGTATTGGTCCCGTTTTGAAGCTATGCGTAACTGTACTGCTGTTGCCACTGAATACACCCGTGCCGTGCCACTTGAATTAATGTAGCATACCTCTTCTGTCAATTTACACAAGCACGCACACTTGCTCACTCCATGGGGCAGAGTCCTTCTTCAGAAGCTGACAGGTTCTCAGCTACTCAAAATATTCCCCGCATTTTATGGAACCCGAAGATTTATTACAGGGTTTACAAGAGCCCGCCACCTGTCCCTATCCTAAGCCGGATCAATCCAGTCCATGCCCCCCCCCCATCCCACTTTCTGAACATATATCTTAATATTACCATCCCATCTACGTCCGGGTCTTCCAAGTGGTTTCTTTCCTTCAGGTTTCATATACACACACAAATATGAACACGTATGCAGCAATATTTGCCATTCTTAATGTCATACAGATCACATATACAAGGCGTTCCATTCACATGTATTTGCTTCTACTTGTACTATATACTAAAATGTAACTATGCAGTTCCGTAATCTCTGTCACAGACCCATCGCTGTTGTGAAACACTATAATAAAGTAGTCGTAATTATCATTATTACAATTAGTAGTAGTAGCAGCAGCAGTAATATTAGTATTATTATTCGTTATAATAACCCTCCTAACTGCATTAAACACCTGACAGTATTTATTGATTCGGAAATCATTTTTGTCATGTCGAATGAACTTTGTCTCAACCTCCTACATTTCTGATGGTCTAATTCGCACTGCAACATTTCTCTATTCTACCTTTGGTTGTGTATTTGTTATTCTTTATTCTAGTTTGAAGCAATTAGTGTGCACCTCTGTTATCTGGAATTCTATTTCGTCTACTGGTATCAACAAGCTGGAAAGCACCCAACAGAAGCTTGCAGCTCTCTGTTGTAATAGTGTCTTCCACAACGTCAATTATATTTATGCTAATGTATTACAGTACTTAAAACTGCATACCTTCAGTGAGTGGCTGTATCAACTCGACCACTATTCTTTTTTTTTTTTAGTACTGTGTACACTGAGTTTAAATTCTGTCCTTCCCTTTTGGGCAATATCAGTCTTCCAGGTCTCACTCGGAAATCTCGCGACGTTAAATGTCGGCACTTCACGCAACAAGAGCGTCAGTTCCTAGTAGTTTAACGAGACGCTTCAGAAAACAGACTTTTCTTCTTAATGCATTTCATATGAGCTACTGTTAATTTCTGGCCTACTACGAAGCCTTATATGGCCGCCAATAGTTGTTATAACTAACTCCACGGAGCAGAGTCCTTCCTGAAAAGCTAACAGTCCCTCAGCTAGTCAAGAAATTCCCCGCATTTTATGGAACCCGAAGGTCCATTACCGCATCCACAAGCGCCTGCCACTTGTCCTTATCCTGAGCCAGTTAAACCCACTGCATGCCCCGTATCCCACTTCGTTACAACCCTGTAAAATTTGTTCTATTTGTATTTTAACTTTGACGTCTTCAGTTGCAATTTAGCGCTTTGTTTTTGTTATGTCTTGCTTTTTTGTTCGTCTGATTTTGTTTCTGTGTTTGAATGCCTAAGAGTGTCGTTTTTACCTAGCCTCTTCCTACAGATTCGTTATTGGCCATTAGGCTATTGAATAAACATGTAAATAAATGTTTACATATTATCTCACTATATAAGAACACTCTTGGTGTTAGTCACACCCCGGATCAATGATGGGAACGTGGCTCGTTGCATTTCTACTTTAACAAGTACTACTACTACTACGTCACATTATACCTCCTAACTTTTGAACACAATGTTAGCGCTCGCGTGTGGCGCAACTCCTATCACCTTTCCTCTACAAATTCTTCAGACATCGCCTGGGCCCCGAACCGGCTACTATTTGTCCTACAGTTTGTTAAAAGTGCTTTTTAGAGAGCAGCAGAATTGAGTAATATCGATTAGACTGTAAACTAACTGTCGAGCACACACCTAATTTCAAGGCAAATTTATTTCGTATCATGAAATGAAGTACATCACAAAACTAGTTCCGATTAACTAACTAAAACTACGCACGTTCCTGCGGATGAACTAGTTGAGCTAATCTTACTTCCAACTAATCCCTGTAGGTCATAACACGAACAGAAACCGACTACAACTGGTTTATGCACCAAAGCATAGTTCCACGATAGCATCAGCCCTGCAATTTCATGTTAGACGTCGTATTCACTAGCATTTTTTAGTAATATGAAGCCTTATAAACGTGACAAAAATAAACCTCTATATTTTGACGTAAAAATACAATTGCTGTAACCGCGAACTCGTGTGCGTGTGCGTGCGCACTTCCACTGGAATGTTTTCTCGCATCATCATGCAGCGCATAAAATACGTACGCAAATCCAAACATAACTATATGTATCCTTGAATTAGCTATAATTATAATGATTACAAGACCTGAAGTAACTAAGGTAATTTAAAAAAATGTCAAATTTGAATCTTCCGGAGTCCAGAGTCTAGGCAGTTGAGTTTAAAAAAATGTGAATATCCCAAAGACAAAATTTAACCTGAAACAAACAGTAAAAATGTGTATGACTTGTATAAAGGCATAAATTCGCTTAAAAAATATTTGCCAACCGAGAACCGAATTCGTAATGGGCAATGACGATATTCCTACAAATTTTGACCGTATTTTGAACGGGTCGGATAACCACTTCTGTCAGATACTGGATGTATTACGGATTTAATGTTAGGCAGGCTGAAACATACACAGCTGTATAATTACCCAGCCAAATACCTCTGAAGTTGACATTGCAATTTGAAAGCTTAAAATGCACAATTCCCACTGAACCAAGTGTGGCAGAACTAATTCACGTTGGAGATAAAACGTTATGTCACTTAGTCACAATGAGAGTTCAGTACAACCAGGAGGGGCAGAAACTGAATGGTAAATATCACTTCTGGTCTGTGCTGATGGTGCTAATTTAATGGCAACAAATACAGACACTAATAAGAAATACACAATAGCTCTGTTAGTCGCTGGTAGGAAGGTTGACCTAGAAGTAAATTCAGAGGAAGGAAGTACATGTTCCTGTCTTGTCAACAGAACATATGAAAAAATCACAACTTAAACAGATGCTAAATCCTTTAAAAAAAGTGAAAAGTTAACACATTTAGGAACCAAACTAACAAGCCAAATTACTGTGAAGTATTCCATTCTGTGAATTCTTGTATATTAGTCATTTCTTCAGTATTCCAACCACATGCACCTTATATATTTGCTATATACATATACATATATATATATATTGTACCAAATCTCTCCTACATGTTTCGGTGTGTTATACACCATCCTGAGGAAAAACTTCATATAATGGTATATTTCATACTTTATAACACATCTTATGTATTTTGAGCAAGAATATAAAGTTCTCCCTGAGGATGGTGTATAATGCACTCAAACTCACAGGGGAGATTTGGTGAAATATATTTTACATTTAAACTGGTGATTCAAGTCAACAAACGTGTGCTCCACACACCCATATATTAGTGTATGAGCAAAGAACAGCCTACACTTCCAGGATCTATACACACACACACATACATATATATATATATATATATATATATATATGCGTGTTTAGTACCTTTATTGTGTTTTTAACCTATTACCAACTTCGGCCAGTAAGTAAAGAACTACTTCTTGTGAAGCCAAGACTTTCTCAGCTCGCCACGAAAACCCCCTTATCTTGTGTAGTCCAAAGGTTTACTGCATGCTGAAAACCTGCAGATTATCAAACACAAATACAGCAATCAGCCGGCTAAGAAATGCTGTGGTTTGAAACAACTCATTTTCAGAAATGTATGTATGTGTATGTATATGCAAGATGTTTTGTGCAATGTTACAGAGTGCACTGTGTAATTAATATATGGATTTTATGGTCCTTATAAAGATTCTTAGGTTTATGCAAACATAACTCTCACACACAGCAGGCCTATACATATAATGGAACACTAGATACATACATAATTGTATGTACACATACATACCCACACAGGAAGCTGCTGCATCATGTTCATGGCCTGGCTACATGCCTGCTGAAAACATCGCAACACCAGTCATTATTCAGAGCCAGACGAATCCAGTCTACATACCCCGACCCCAGATTCTTTGATATATTTCATTATAATCTTGACATCTAAGCACAGATCATCAAAATGTCATCTTTCCTTCAGGTTTTATGTCCCTCACATTTCTCTTAGCTACCATCTGGACCACACGCACCGCCTAAGTAACCCCCATCACTTGATCATATTTGGCAAGGCACACACATTAGGAAGCTCCTTATTTTGCAATCTCCTCCTGGCCGTGATCACTTCCCCCTCTTCCAGTGTGTGGAAAGAATGCAATGATACCAAAATATAAGAAAAACCAGATACAGGCCAATATGTTTATCAATCATTTACCTCAAAATAGTCTCCCAAGAACCAATAAACTTACTACAGCACTCATACAAACTTTCACAACACTTGGGAAAACTCACTTTCAGTGCCAGTATTTAGTTGTGCCATATACTCATCTGGGTGGGCCGGGTAGCTCAGTCAGTATAGCGACTGACTACGGGCTGGGCAGTCTGGGATTGAATCCTGGTGGGGAAAAGATTTTCTGCCTGTCCAGACTGGCCCTGGGGCCTACCCAGCCTCCTGCATAATGGGTACCTGGTCTTTCTCGGAGGCAAAGTGCGGCTGGGGCGTGCTGCTGACCACTTATCCCCTTCTAGTGCCGCAATCATGGAAGAGTAGAGCTATACCCCTACTGACCCTTTGTGCCACACTGGGCCTGTAATGGGATCACTTTACCTTTATTTTTTAACGTGCTCATCTGAATGTCCATGACTGTGTCAAATCAGCAACCTTTCAAATCAGTTTCAACTTGGAAAAACACACTCATTATCAGCAGCTTCCACAAAATCTTTGCAGGCATCCAGTCATACGAGTTCTTCATCATGCACACTGCGCGACACAAACTTCGCAAGAATTTTTCTGCAACACAAGCCTGTCAAAATTGTTTTTTATATTGTGCATTATTATTATTATTATCCTGAAATATTAACTAACGCTAGTTTTATCCAGTACATTTTGTGTTTTGACAAAATGTCCAATCTGTGAACAGATACCAAGCAAGCTAAATGTATTGACTGCAAGGAACAGCAGACAGAATTCTGTTTCCCACACCCTTTCCAACCTTGTACGATACATAATTCAATGGTACAATGTAATGCTGGATGTTAGAATCAGAGAGACAGATAAGGAGAGCAGTTGCAGACTTCTCTGACTGTTTGTGGTAGATTAGACATAAACTACAGGAGATGCACACCACATATTTTTTAAAAAATGGACAAGCAATGTTATCACCCCAGCATTTACACAAAGGGACTAGAAAAATCAACAGACAGCTCAACTGAAATAGGCATCCTTGATACACAACATATGATAGGCAATTTGTACAATTAAAGTCCTCATTCTTTAACACAACTGTCCCAGCTGCAGAAGTTGTTTAGTGTTAAACCATAACAGATGACATTACATATGATGAAACTGAAAACACTGGGGAAGAAGCAGTTACAATCCCATCCCGGAATTTTTCATTTTCGAGGAGGGTCAAGTAATCCAACACTGCTTGACCATGGAAGATGGGACTGATAGGCTGTGCCAAAATGTCCTTAAAAAACTATCAATATATGCTGCATAATAACCCATAAAAGCAAAGACCTCAGCTATGCTGTGGTGAAACTATGAAATCTCACATAATTGAAAGATTATAACACCAAAAAGCATTTAATTCTTGAGTGGTTACAAACAAAAACATCTAAAATCTACATTTTAAAATATTGTAAATGAGCAAAAGTGAAGATACACACTGTAACTTAAAACCTAATTAACATGTCTTTTCTTGCATCCACAAATCTGGTCTTACTTCAACTAAACACCTCTAAAACTGACACCAGTAAAAATAATATAGCTTAACTCATGTAAAGTGTCTTTCTTATAGTAAAATTTTTTTTGTATAAAAAAAAACCCAATTACTGGCATTTCTTGAAAGAATTAAAAGGTCTTCGCACTAAAATACTAGTGTCCTTACAAAAGCAATAAAATGCCAATACAAAAAGATAATAAGTCTTTCTGCTTTCCCACTAACAGGACTTAATGTCTACCATGCCTGCTCTGATTATTCACCACAGAAGTTAAAGGCATTACACATTCACAAAGGAAAGAAATTAACTTCACTATTTGTACACAGTCAGGTAGTTGCATACACGTAAACAGATGACAGTGATCACAGGTACTAATAATAATTTGTACACAGTCCCTGGGGATAACATCTATTAAAACACAAGAATATTTGGTTATCTGTTGCCATCAGCCATTGGAATTTAAATATGAATCACTGATGCCAACACAAAACTATTTTGTTCCCCTAAATTTCTGCTGATATACTCAAAATGTTGGGAGAAGACTGTCTCTAAATAATGACACAACTGATCAACAACATAATATGACTCTGGAGAGTGGACCAAGGACTTCACTGAAATTACAATGATTGCCGTAAAGAAGCCAAAAACTACAAAATGCACTGATCATCGCACAATCAGCGTCATCACACATACCACAAAGATAGCAGCAAGGATACTCAGAAGGACTGAAAGGAAAATTGAGCAAGTACTTGGAGATGATCAGTTTGGATTTAGAAGAGGAAATCGTACTGGAGATGCAATAGGGATGCTGAGAATAATATCAGAATGAGCATTGGAAATAGATGAATTGTGTGCTTGCTTCACATGCTGGCAGAAGGCATATGACCACACCAACTGGACCAAATTAATGCAGATCCTAAAGAAACTGGTATTTACTGGTATAAAAGATTATCAGAAAACTGTACATGATTAGATTGTTAAAGAATGACTGGCCCAAGGGAGGACATGAAGTGTGAAGACTGGAAGAGGAGTTGGACAAGGATGCTTTTGTCACTGATCCTATTTAACTCATACAGTGAGTACCTTACCAAGAAAGCTCTTGAAGGGTTTGAAGATTTAAAAATAGAAGGAAAAGTAATTTGCATTGTGAAATACGCAGACGACCTTGTGCTATTGGTTATGGGAAAAAATGGTACTACATGGCATAATTAATAGAGTAACTGAAATTGGAAGATTCTCTGGCATGAAAACAGACGTGGAAAAACTAAAGTAATGAGAATCTCAAGGCAACCATCCCCAGAATAGATTATGACAGATTAAAAACAACTGAAGAACGTGGGATATTTCAACTATTTGGGTAGCATAACAAATGATGCAAGATGTACATGGTAAATGCAATCCACGATATCCAAGGCAAAAGCAGCACTCAACAAGAAGACTCTCTTCCTCCAAAAAACTGACAGTGGTATAATTGGTACATAGCTCTGTATGGTGCTGAAACTTGGAAACTTCAGAAAATAGATTAGAAACACCTAGAATTTTCTGCAAATAGTGCTGGAGAAGGATAGAAAAAATCAGCCAGACTTAATGTGTGAAAAATGAGAAAGTATTACATACAGTCAAGGAGGAAAGAACTATCCTACATAGAATGAAAAGAAGGAAGGCTAACTGGATTGGTCACATCTTGGCACAGGAACTGCCTTCTAAAACCTGTTACTGAAGGAAAGTTTGAAGGATATAAGTTAAGTGATGAGAAGACAAGGAAGACAACATAAGCAGCTGCCAGATGACCTTAAAAAACAAAAAGATAGTGGAAAATGAAAGCGGAATCCCTAGATTACACTCTGCAGAGAACCCACATTGGAAGAGGCTATGGACCTGTCATAAGAGAGACTAGGGAATGGGTGAAATTTCTGTGTGATGGTTTGAATTCAGCTGCACCTGAATGCAGCAACATGACCAACATAAAGTCAATGGTATCAACACACAGAAAATATCATTACAGTACTTAACCTAGAAAATTCCCATCTTGTAATTCTTATTATAAATCTGAACACATATTATGTTATCTTATTTTAACCTCTTGCTATGTTATGTACCTTTATGGTATTACACTTAATTTTAATTATCATACTTTATATTTATATATATGTGGGTAAGTCAATAAGTATCCGCACACAATTTTTATAATTTATTTCAACAACAGCAGAGACCTTACAATTATATCATTTTTCAATACAGTCCCCGTGCTTTGCAATGCATTTGTTCCAGCGTTCCAGAAGCTTCTGGATGCCCTTAGAAAAAAATGTCTTTGGCTGAGCAGCAAGCCACTCATGCACCGCATCTTTCACTTCCTCGTCTGAGGTGAATCGACGGCCCCTTAAGGCCTCTTTAAGTGGACCAAAAAGATGGTAGTCCGAGGGGGTGAGATCGGGACTGTATGCAGGGTGTTCCAACACTGTGAAACCCAGTTTCACAAGAGTTTGAAGAATGTGGATGGCAGTATGTGGGCGCACGTTGTCATGCAACAACAGAACACCTGACGACAATAGGCCTCGGCGTTTGGTTCGAATTACAGGTTTCAGTCCGGTACTCAGCATCTCACTATACCCTACACTGTTTACTGTTGTGCCCCTTTCCAGATAATGTTCCAGTAATACCCCTTGTGAGTCCCAGAAAACTGTGAGCATCACTTTTCTCGCAGAAGATTGACTCTTGAATTTTTTCTTCACTGGTGATCCCGGATATTTCCATTCCACGGACTGGCGTTTGCTTTCCGGTGCAAAATGATGGACCCACGTTTTGTCCCCAGTGACTATTCGTGTCAAAAAAGCTTCACCTTCGTTGGCATAGTGGTCCGATAGGCGTTGACAGATGGCCACACGATTGTTCTTTTGCTCTTCGGTGAGCTCTTTAGGATCCCAACTTGCACAGACTTTACGAAAGCCAAGTCTGTTATGAATGATGCCATATGCAGAAACATGACTAATTTCAAAATGGTTTGCCAATTCATCAATAGTCACTCGTCGGTTTTCCAGAATCATGGCATGGGCGTCCTCAACGTTGCTGTCAGTAATGGATGTTGATGGGCGTCCTGCTCTTT
>Ga0123354_10009844_pt1 | contig 14685 bp, 6 predicted proteins | sample TergutLab28metaG_2_FD_97872 | JGI IMG/M metagenome (GOLD analysis project Ga0123354, IMG submission 97872) | Labiotermes labralis P4 segment gut microbial communities from Petit-Saut dam, French Guiana - Lab288 P4 | ecosystem: Host-associated > Arthropoda: Insects > Digestive system > Gut ... | reverse complement strand
CTCTTTCTTAACGACGGCACTAGAAGAGGGTGAGGGGTCAGCGTCACGCCCCGGCCGCTCTTTACCCCCGGGAAAGACGCGGTACCCATTTTACAGGAGGCTGGTTGGGCCCCAGAGACGGTCTGGACAGGTGTGGAAAATCTCGCCCCCAACCGGATTTGATCCCCGGACCGTCCAACCCGTAGCCAGTCGCTATAGCGACTGAGCTACCCGGCCCACTTATACATGTAGATATGAACAATTAAAAGAAATAATAATAAACAATTTATTCATTCTTACTTATTTTTATTCATTTTTATTTATATCTAAATTTAGAATAGAAAAAAAAGACTTCCTTCACTCCGTATTTTACTCACATTTTATGTGTGTATTTTGATAAATCTTATGGCGTGTGTGAAGCAATGAGATCTCACTTCTGTATACAAAGTTAAGTTTTACTGGACGGCCTGGACAACGAAAAATTTCTGAAGATGGCTTGATAACAAAGGCGAAACTAGTTACCAAGAAACACTGTATAGGTGTTGTGTAAGACTGTTCTAATAAACAACGGAATAAAACACGACGGGGATGAATCAAATTAAGAACTTTCATTAATTAAATAAAGTGTTAATAAAACATGATTTAAGCACTATTAAACCACATACGATATCGTATTAGCAAACATTCGGAGGAAAATAGCACAGGTATTGATTTCAGATGGCATACGAGTTTCACACATAGTAGGTAGGCCAACTATGGTAATTATGGACACAGATATTCGTCTTGTATTAAATTTGTAATTGGGAACTCAACATAAATAACTGGCGATACTGAAGAAGAATAGTACAATACACAAGTACAATAGTACAATACACAAGTACAACAGTACAATAGTACAATACATAAGTACAACAGTACATTAGTACAATACACAAGTACAATAATAGAATACACAAGTACAACAGTACAATACACAAGTACAATACACAGGTACAATAGTACAATACACAAGTACAATAGTACAATACACAAGTACAACAGTACAATAGTACAATACATAAGTACAACAGTACAATAGTACAATACACAAGTACAATAGTAGAATACACAAGTACAACAGTACAATACACAGGTACAATAGTACAATACACATGTATCCGTTGCGCTGTAACTCACATCTCAAATTACACCAAATCCGTATGATGTCCAGAAAGTCCAAAAGACTCCCCTCCGCCTCAGGGTAGAACTCGTCCAAATGGAACAAAACTTGCACGCCTACACGAGGGCGGGTCAGGAGCCAAAGCACATATTGAAATGCAAACCTCATCTCCTCAAGGAAGGGAAAGATTTCTACTGTACCGTATTGATCAAACGTGGAGAATATACGAGGAGGATACCAAGGAAGCCAAGAGTCTGAAAACTCTATCAGAAGTGGTTTTGGAAGCTTCAATTCAAGACTTTTTCTCTGTCTCCCTTCACCAGTGTCCATCTATCTCTCTTTTCATGTTTGTCCCCCGCTGGCTTGGCTGCAAGGAACAATGTTTACCCAAGAGCCGGTCAAAAGTCGCAGCTTACAGACACCGGTCGGGCGTACGGACAGAGCTCTGGGGAGATCTAGAATGTTTACACAAGGTTCCAATATCGCACGGAACACAGAAAGCAGAGACAATTAGAAAGTAGGAGAGGAAGAGAAAGCTAAGGGAAAAGTACAGGCTATATAGGGAGGGCAGAAAGTATTTTAAAGTACATTGGCAAAGAGAAAAACAAACGTAAAAAAATATGGAGATTGGAAAAGAATTTATAGGACCTACATAATATAAAAGCCCTAGAGAGAGAATTCTGTCCTTATTCTGTCCCAGTGTAGCAGTTAGTACATTAGCCACTGATACACACACTTGAGATTTCAGGAAAAAAAAAGTGGTTTTGAAGCGGTGGGCAGAAAATGTAGCCTCTAATTTTGCCAATAAAACTGTTGCTCTATAGCAAAACTTCCAAGTTGCAATTTAACCGCAGTTATCAGGGCCTAGAACCTATAAGATTAGATCAATGGAAGGGTTTGTGTGAAAGTAAATTTGTCTGTGCCCATTCCAGCTAGGCGCATGGGTGCATTAGAGGTACAGCACCACTAGTTCTTAACTTTGGAACAATATGGAGGAAAGCGGCCAACTTCAGACCCCTGCTGCTTTATCACAGGGAATGTACGCCGGTACACATCGAATAGGAGGCTGAGTGCGTCTTACCCCCACCGGGAATCGAAACCGGATCCTCTAGCTGTTAACCTAGCCACTGTACCAAGCAAGCTATCCCGACATTTCACTGTAAGCGTTATTTTTGTAATCGTAACTACAGATGTCAATGCCTAAATCGAGATGTTATATAACGCAAAACAGGACAGTATGACGAAATATCGTGACGCTTTCGGACAGCCATCATAGCAATGGGAAAGCAATAAGTATTATATACTGTGAGTGTGTCTGTAGCCTTAGTTATTCAGGATGCAATGCGCATGAGCCATGTTGTCATTTGTGGTCTGTCCGGCTCTAAGATATGTTTTCACACTATTTCATAAAAGGCACGATTTTCTAAAAAGATTATTTGAAATACAATGTGCTTCTTCATTTTCTCGGAAACTTCCGTCTGAAATATTTCTCATTCTAAGAGGAGCTGATCGAGATATAAACGTATACGGGTCTTCATGTAAAGTACTCGTTATTGCTGTCAGGTTGTAATAAAATTGGGCTTTCTCGACAGATTTCAAATAATATTCTAACCTCAAATTTCGCAAAAATCCTTCCGGTGGTAGCCGAGTTTTTTCATCTGGCTGGAGAGACAGGCGGACATAATAAAGCTAACATTCGCTTTTTGCAAGTTTCAGAATGCGCCTAAAAACAGCCGGAAATAAATATTATGTCTGCAGACAATATCTGAAATTAGGCTTAAAATATGTGTAGAAAGAATTTTTCTGATTTAGTAGTTTTCAGTGTAAAAAGAAAAGAGAAAACAAAGAAAATACAAGACAAAGACTGGAAGAAAAAGAATTTACAAAAGAAGTATTAAAACTACATTTAGTAGAAGCAAGATTCAATTTGGAGAACGTAAAGAGTGGATAATAATATACAAAATGACAGCACACAAATAAGGGAATTGCTATGTGTTGTAATACTTCTGCTTTAAAAGTTAATACAATGAAGAGTAAGATAAAACACCTTTCCATAGAGGTCTTGGACCGAATACATCTGCAGGTCCAAAGAAAAGAACGGAATTACTTTTCACTCCAAAACATCAATTGTAGAGCCTATAAAAGGTACACAGCTGATGCAGCGTAGTTAAATGATCTGCCAAGCTCTAAACTCATTCCACGAACGCCACACTTTGTCACTAAGCAAATTGCAAGTATCTGTGTACTTCTATTTACTCAGTGAAGAAATAATCCTGCCATCTGACTGCTTTTAATTATTGTGACTTGATTCTAGTGGTTGGTATACAATAGAAATATCACAGCCACAATTCAATATCATTGACAAAAGGATGAAAAGGGACTGGTTTATCAATAAGTGTTGTGTAATAAAACCTTGTGCCTATATTTACTGTACATTTGACCCGATGGGGGCGTGTTTAAGTCAAACATTGCGAGCCCTGTTCACCGATAAGAAACATTTAATTTGTTCGCTCTATCAATTGATTACGTCTCGGGGGTTTTCAGCTCAAAGGGATCGTACTAATCCTCTAGGCATATGTGAAATTAGCACAAGTTTCCCTGTACCTTGCTCGGGTACGGACAATGAAGAGCATCTAGCCTATTTCCATAACTGTAATTGTAATATAACTTCATCAAACTACCTCAGCTTCTTTCTCAAAACGTCCAGAGCAGTTCTAAGTTCCTCTCAGCTTCCTGTTCATTGTGCACCTTGCTCCTTTCGCCAGGGGCGCAGCGGTCGGAACGTGAAGCTGATCATCCATAAACCCATCGTATATTTTAAGAATGCATGGTCCCACACTTCCACATCTCCATACTTTCGTTGTGTGAAAAGGGCTAACTTCACTTTTAAGCTTCCCCATCAACTTCGGAGTCCCACGTGTTTCTTCAGTCCTTTTAAGAAAAGCGGTAACGATGTTACATAACATAAACGCACTTCCATGTAACCCCAATGAACTCATAACCATACATTTTATCAGACTTGAAAGGTTTACCGCTTAGTCCCCAACAGAATACCTAAACGCCACAATGACCTAACAGCGGCCGCTCGCTTGCTGGGATTGCGGGTTCGAATTCCGCTGGGGACGTAGATGTCTGTTTCTTGTGAGTGTTGTGGGTTTTCAGGGGGAGGTCGATGAGACGGGCCGATTACTCGTCCAGAGGATTCCTACAGAGGGTGGTGTGTCTGAGTGTGATCTGATGCAACAGTAAAATCCTCTAAACCTACAATGAGTAGGTACAAACAAGTTACATTAAGAAATAAAGAAAGACTAGCCTAAGGAAGAAAAATTATTCTCTTGAACTGACCAGTATCTCTGTGTTCCTAGTTTATCTCAATATTATAAATGGAGGGAACTTAACTTGCATTGTCGCATTAGCTTTAAATGCAAATTCAATTACTGCTCGTAGTGTTTTGTCATACGGTTTTGAAAGGTCTATATTTCTACCTTCTTCTTAAATAACCTCTAACTCGGAAATTAATTTCTGCGCTCAATAACCTAACCCAAATAAAACACAATTATTACAACAATCAATCTTTTATTTCGATAATCGGATTACTTCAGTTTGCACTCATAATCCATCTATACAATACTGCGATGTTATCAGCAGGGTGTAGGTGAAAACAACAGGGGTGAAACGTACAGCACAGCTGTCCCTGTGCAGGCACTCTGGAGGGTGGAGGTAAAGCTCCATTCATTCCTAACCTCGGCACTGGGTGTGGGGGGTGAGATTTCGGCTTCACACTACGAACTTCTTACCTTAAGGGAAAGGTGTGTAGTAACATTAAGTAAGAAGCTGCGTGGGTCTCGAAATTGGTCTGAACTATATGGGAAGAGCCGTAGAGCTGTGTTCTCTGCAGGGACTCGAAACAAAATTTCTCGGTCGTCCAGCCTGTAGCCTATTCACTATACTGGCTGCGCTATAGCTGCTTCTAATACAACCAGCCGTAGAAATATCTTTAACCCCCACATATTCAGTGCCTGCCAACATGTCTGCTTATCATTTGATTGATTGATTGATTGATTTGCTGTCACTATAAAAACAAAGCAGAAATCGGCCACTCTTCGAACAGACATACCACAGACACTTCAGTTGTTGCGTCGTGGCAACAAATATTGACCCCTGACATGTTAACTTAGAAGAAGCTGGAATTATGTTATGACAGATGAAATCTGTCATAACATTATACGAAGTAAATGTTAAGTTTTGTTTAGGTAAAATAGAAACAAGAAAGACAATATACGTACAAACGTAACGTGGTGGCGCGTTCGCATAACCACTGCTAGTCGTGAAAAAGGTATAACCATTCCAAATTCTAAGTGTATGTCTGTAGCCTTAGTTATCCAGCATGAAGAGCGCTGTGTTATATTGTTATCTGTGGCCTGTCTTACTCCATCACATTTCACCACACCACATTATCTCAAAAACGGCACGATTTTCGGGGAGAAGTTGCCGAATATGAAATGTGTATTTTGATTTTTGTACAACTTTAGTCCGAAATATTTCTCATTCTATTAGGAGCTGAGCGAGATATCATGAGTGTATATCGGTCTTCATGTAAAGTGCCCGTTATTCTTGTCAGATTTTAATGAAAATCGAATTTTCTCAACAGAATATGGAAAAATGTTCGAATGTAAAACTTAATGAAAATCCGTCGAACGGGAGAAGAGTTGTGCCACGCAGAGATACGGACAGACATAACGAAGCTAGTAGTCGATTTTCGCAATTTTGCGAACGCATACAGAAATAGAACATATGTATTCAATACATCGAACAAAAAATGCACTTAATAAACTACAATAAATTACAAATCATAAAACACAATTTACGACAAGCAACACTCGCGCATGTTTCGGCATCAGAGTGTTATCTTCAGGCAGTCTACGACAAGTAATGCTAACACACTGACATATATGCAAACAAGTCGTTACTAGCTGCAATTGTGTCGAGCAATCTGCTTCTCATTCTCCCAGGATGTACGTGAAAAAGTGCCTGGGTTGTTCGGAACGCATCGGGCCGACGGAGTACGTGATGCGAGCCCTGGACAGTGTGTTTCATGTCACGTGCTTTGTGTGTGTGGTGTGCGGAGTTCGACTCACGAAAGGCAGCGAGTTCGTCATCAAACAGGGACAGCTGTTTTGCCTCCCGGACTACGAGAAGGAGGTGGAGATGCTGCAGGGGTACGCCCCAGGTAGCCACCCTGCATGCTTGTAGTTAGTGATCGGCCAACACTGGCGGTAAGGCGCGGTTCCTGCAGGTAAGTCGCGGGCACGTGTCCTGAACCCACCAGACCTCCGGCTGTCTTGTGGATGCACTAGCAACATGTCACTTTGGTCACAACAGATGATAAATTTATTCCCCGAGAAAGTAAAAGATAAAACACGTTGCGAAAAGGAAACAAGTGTCTTTGATCTTCTTACGCATAAGACACAGTACCCTATTTAACGCGTAAGTATACCCCATACTTCATACAAACATATAAACCTACGTATACATTACTAATATGCAATGATTCCGTACAGTACAGTGCCGACGGGGGGGGGGGGTTGGGGGGCCTGTACAAATTACCGGGTCCCGGCGGGCCGGAGGGGGGCCCGGGGCCTATGTTGCATATGAGAACTGCGCTCTGCAGCGACTAACGTTGCGTGACAAATTATCGGTCCAAGTCCGAAGCTTATTTCAAATTCCGGTTCTATAAAGTGGCTCTTAATTTTATATACATTTACGTTTTCCGTGTTAACAATTCACAAGACAAATATTCCTCTATTGTGTAGAAGGTCTGAGAAAAGACTCTGTCAAAATATTGAAGAAGCAAAATTGTTAATTCATAAGAAGCTGTCACTACCTGTTGGAAATCGTCGGTGCGAAGACTTCTCTTTTACAAAATCTAACTATATTTCCTTTGCTATGTGTATATAATAAAATTTCATAATGTGTACTCCCTATGTGTAAACAGAATCACATATACAAAACACAATAACTAAGCAGCCTACATTTTCTTTTTCAGTACGGAAAATTTAGTTGTGTGTAAAAATTTTAATTTCCAAGACAAATTAATTCATGAAATCAACTTCACATGCGCTAAAATATATACATCGCAGGCATTATAATTCTCCTACATGTCTCGGCACACTCTAGGTGGAGTCCTCTCAGGAGCTCAAGTAACTCCCTAAAAATGGTCCGTTGCTCGAAAAATGGGTAAAAATCCACCCACACACTTCCACGCGCATTACAATTTTCAGTTAAAACACAAAAAAAGTGTGGAAAATTTTTAATTTTCCTGTAACGTACTTGTGTATGAGCCGAATTTCGCCCCACATTTTTTTCCTACATACGAAGAGCAGAGGGGGGTCGGTCCAATGAATGTATTTTCATAGTAATAATGTGCACGAAACATGTGCTGGCGTTCAGAGAAATTACATTTCTTTGGTCAAGGACACAAGAGACGCTGAACGCAAGGACAAAGTAAATGCATGAACAAAATAATTGTTCCTTGAATGTCAGTGCGTTACTTTTATCTACACGGTCGGACAAATTACAGCATAAAAGCGCATTTCACGGTCTATGTATTGGCATGTGAAGGCGATGAATTAGAAGACTGCATTACTTATTTCGTTCCTGCCAACAACATGGTAAGTTAAGGACAAGTAAAATTTTTGCTAAATTCAATATAATATAGAGTCATACATTCCAGATTGCAGTCTTTAGTGAATGCTTCCCATTTTAAGCACGTTTGTCCTACTTCGTAGCAAACATCCTGCCGTTCCTGTCCAAAGGTAACCTGGGTAAATTTTGCACTGAAAAAATAGTCGTTATTTATTCTGGAAATCTTAAAAAAAAAAAAATCACAAAATTTTCTTAAGGTAAAACATTGATCTTTTTAATTAATGAACTTAGCTATGTATATATATATATATAGTTTTCAGTTTGGTGTAAATGTTTTATATGTATGCTTATGCTAGTTGTTCAGGGAAGAGTAGTCCAAAGATAATGTAACTTCTCTGTAGTTAAGAGAATGTATATATATTTATTTATAAATAGATATATATATATATAATATATATACGTATATGTGCAGGTAAGTGTCCCTGTGAACAGATGAAGGACAATGGGGCTACATGTTAAATCCTACCGTAAATTCTAGTTTGAAACGTAATTCTTTGTGGTATAAAAATAATATAAACTTAATTAACGCCATTTATCTTTAATGAATTTAATTATGACACTGTTGGCTGCCCTTCACTGTTATAGGCGAATATTCGTGTGACGATCTGGTGCCGGCCGCCAGAGCGCAGGACGGTCGGCGGGGTCCAAAAAGGCCACGAACGATCCTGACTACACAGCAAAGGCGTGCCTTCAAGGCTTCCTTCGAAATCAGCCCGAAGCCTTGCCGAAAAGTGAGGGAGACCTTGGCCAAGGAGACCGGTCTCAGTGTAAGAATCGTCCAGGTAAACTGTTGGTGCACTTTCAAACAATTGCCGCGCCTGAAACAAATGCATGCTGCAATGCGCAACACGCTGCAACCTGCTGCAAACCCGGCGTCACTTTCGCTCTAGATTTCATGTGTTCTCGCGGTAGGATGCTTCTAAGTCTCTTTAGAAATGCATACTCTGTTGAACTCAGTGTCCATCTCCTTCCACTGGAGGTGGGGACGAGGTGGAGAGAGGAGTCTACCACCGACAGAAAAAAGATTATGACCCCGAACAAAGAAGTTTTAGAAGATCCTGAGTTTGGCAACTTCACCACCGGGTGTCTAAGAAGTGTATAAATATAAAATTGTGCGTTGTAAAAAGGTAAATTAGTCCCATTGCAAGCCCGAGGTGCCCAGATGGTTCCAGGAAGTTAAGGTTCCCAGATTTCGTGACAATGGCACAGGATGTTGGTAAGATTGTCAGCCTTAGGCACCGGCCAATTTTTACCCCCAGGAAATACTCCTGGTACTCATTTCTGTTAGAGGCTCAGTCGACCTCAGGGCCATAGTGCGATCGGAAGGATTATGTCAATGAAAAATTCCAATGACACCATCTGGAATCGAACCAGCGACCTTCAGATTTGTAGCGCAGCACCTTAACCACTGTAATTTTGCGTGGACTAACAATAAAATTTAAAGTTTAGATTTAATTTGTGCATATTCCTCTAATACAAAAGATGAAACCGGTTCTTCCATTTTATTGCAAACTGCTATGAATATGGATTATGCAACATCTGAAAAAATGTAAACAAATTTAGTGGTCGCAACTATAATACGTTAATGACATTACTTCCAGGCGAGGTCAGGCCAATCTCGATGCCAGAATAGTAACAAGAAAAGAAGTTCACGTAAAATGTAACATTGTAATGCGTTCGTTGAGCCATTGTTGCCATGGAAAAGCAAAGGTATCTTTCTTCGTATTGTTGTTGACCTACTTGTATCCGTCAACAACAAAAGGTCTTGATATTTGCCATGAAAACACAATAACGGCTTCCTTTTACACTGCTGCAGAGTTACAAAACATTCCGCACTCCCAACAATATAAACGTAATTATGTATACATGCAAATTTGTTGCGATTTTAAACAAATATGGAGTTCCTCAGCAGATTTTCGTAATAGTTCCCAAGAACAAATTTTATAAAAATTCTTCAAGTGGAAACTGCACTGGCGCATTTAGACAGACAGACATTAAGGATTTAATAGGTACTTTTTCGCTATTTATGCGAATGCGTCCAGAAATGTTCGGTAAAGTAATTGTCTCAACTAATGTAGACAAAATAATCTGCAGTAAAAACTGTCAGTCGTTTTTTAAACGAAATGGAATTATCTCAGTATTTAACCAACTTGATGCACAAAATTTATTTCACAATAAGTTATATTTCATGCCTCTACATGTTTCGAGCTCATGTGCTCATCATCAGGAGGTCAAAATTGCATTACACAGCCTCTGGTATCGTCACACCTATAGGTGTGATGATATCAGAGGCAATTTTGACCTCCTGATGATGAGCACATGTGCTCGAATCATGTAGAGGCATGAAATATAACTTATTGTGAAACAAATTTTGTGCATCAAGTTGGTTAAATACTGAGATAAATATACTGAGAAGCACTGTCAACAAACGTCAAAACTATGGAACGTTTTACTTCATTCAACGAAGATATGTCGATCTGAAAGGTGGAAGATTGCACGAAACTTGATCTTCTTCATGACGAAGCCAAACAAATTGATCTGATGCCTGCAAATCCTAAATTCAGGAAAGAGAATATAATGTCGAGTTGCCGGCTACGGCCTATAGAGGTCAGAATCACTATGGGGCAGTACTGGTGTGTTTGCAGGAAAGCCGAAATAAGCCTACTCAAACAAAACCACCTGTCAATGTTATTTTACAAGCCCGAAATCATACAACCAATACAGTGGGCTCCAAATCAGTGTCTGTAACAGTAACTACGCGACAAAAAGTAGTTGGTCAGAGGTTGGAATTCAATCATGGTCAATATATTCTTCTTATTTTATGAAACCAAACAAAGCACACTAGAGTTCGTCAGGCGTCTCTGTGGTGGACGAGGTAAGTTAAGTTCAAACTCTTGTTTGAAATCCATTGTTTCTTATCCCTTTACAGAAAAATTTCTTAGAATGTGAGATTAAACTGCGTTGAACAATTTTAGTAAATGGAGGCAACACTTCAGTTTCCTTTGTGGCTCACATTACAAAAATTCAAAGCCTGTGTTTCTGTGCGCGCGCGCGCGTGCGTGCAAGAGATTCAGAGTGATATTTATTATTCTTATAATAAAACCAGCTAGATGAACTAATTTCTCAAATTTATTTTTGGAATAAAAATCTACATGTTTCGTACAGTTCCTCTGTCCATCAGGAGGAGTTTTTCACAGTACACAAAGAAATGCTATATGTCATACAGATTTGCTTACAAGCTGTCAGTAAATCTGTATGACATATACCATTGCTTTGTGTACAGTGAAAAACTCCTCCTGATGGACAGAGGAACTGTACGAAACATGTAGATTTTTATTCCAAAAATAAATTTGAGAAATTAGTGCGTCTAGTTGGTTTTATTATAAGAATTTTCACGATATACGGTCACCTGAACGTGATATTTAGTAGTAACTTGTTCGAGCAAGATCTTAAGAGACAACGAGTTCTACAGTATCCAGCATGTATCAAAATCTGCTGAAGCACAGGTCTGTTAGCGAAGTGCATAAGGAAATTTGAGCGTTTCATAAACTGACCCAAACTGCGAATTACATCATGTCCATTCTCGCCAGTACACGACAACAAAACGACGTTTCAGCACGCACTGACAAATGAATCGAACAAAGCAAATGGGGAGATCTGTTGAATTAGGGTAACATAAACTTTACATCCCTGCGGTGAATAAACTGTGAGAGGGGGCTTCCTAATGAACACAACTACATGATCAGGCTGGGTCATCGGTGTTCTGAACCTATGCAAGAGTGCACTACAAAGACCCAGCAAGCTGATCCGTCATCATCATCATCATCATTATCATCATCGTAACAACCAATCCGGCCAATTCATCAGGTTTTAGTAGGATCTATTGGAGCGCGACTGCACTGAATAGACCAAAACCCCGCCGGGGGGGGGGGACTGGTTTGGAACCAGAGAATCATGTTGGATGTTTACCTAATTTGATTGCGCACAGTTGGTGATTCAAACATGTTTTGCAGCTTGTATACACAGCATACGTGCAAACACACACCCACATCCACATCGACTCTACATGGCTTGTTTTCCTACGTATCATAGAGCGCAGTGAAGAGCCCGTTTCCAAATAACAAACAGGACGCTACATTTCCCTGTCAACATACTGCCATCGTCGCAACACAAAGTTTCAGTGGCTGGTAGGTAGAACTTAAAGACTGTCTTACCATATATTACATCTTCAAGGGATACACGTCAGCTCTAGAAGCCTCGTGGCGAGAACTGAGGAGTTTAGTGATCAACTCCTGGCCAAACGTTGTTATTGCCTGCGATATTTCCCGTTATCTCAAAGGTGCTGATAAAAATATATATGTTAATAAATATCCAACAAGATACAGCAGTAAGAAGATATTTGTTTACTGCAAAGTCACTCTACATGTTTCGGGTGTCATAGCACCTATCATCAGGAGTACTAAAAACTGTAACCGCAACCTCCGGTACAGGCCATAATACTGGTACAGCTACTTCCCTCCAACGTGGCCTTATCCCGATCAGGCCACGTTGAAGGGAAGTAGCTGTACCAGTATTATGACCTGTACCGGAAGTTGCGGTTACAGTTTTTAGTACTCCTGATGATGGGTTCTGTGACACCCGAAACATGTAGAGTGACTTTGCAGTAAATAAATATCTTCATACTGTTGCATCTGATTGGATATTTATTAACATTGAATTCGATGCATGGAACCATGAGCTTAAAAAGATATAAATATGTCTACTGAAAAGTGCACTTGTCGACTGACGAATTCACCAATCGGCAAGGTATAATGACCATGACATTTTGCTCATCTTTTTGTCAGGAAGCTACCTGATCACAGACTCACACTCCCGACTCGTCAAATATCCCAAATATTATTCTGATAGGGTAGGTAGAAGTCCCCCCTTGACATGATCATGCAGGCACAGAGGGAATGTGAAGGCATGGCTACAACCAATTAGAAACCCGGCACAAGAAGGAGGTGAGAGGTTAGTACCGCGCTGTGGCCGCTTGTCTCTAGGGGAATGAGCCGATGCACGTTATACAGGAAGCTCAGTGGACTTCGGGACCGTTCGGGATATTCATGAAAAGTATTCCTCCACCGGGATTTGAACTTCTGCTGAAACACCAAATAATGCGAGTAGGAGAGCGCACCTTACTCTGAAAAAGAAGCCTGATAATCTGAAATCAACACTACATTTTATTTCATCGTTTCTCTTCTATGTTTATGTAAACAGGGTCTTTATGTGTACTTCGAAATTGGAAAACCTCAATTTCATGGGTGCTTGCTGTACAGTTATAAACACACAAGTTATGGATACTGTAATTATATTTGGTAGGCCTTCCACACTTCCTTTCACAAGGCAATTGTTGTTGTTGTAAATTAGGTCGTAAATTTCATGATTGTTTTATGCACCGTTCTAAGTCACATTTGAATTATTTGACAGAATGATTAAATATTATACAAAGAATGCTATTATTGACAGCTATACTAATAGGCTTACGAGTAAGGTAAATTCAGTTTATTTTGAAATGAAACTTACCTAAGTGTCTGAAGTGTTTGAAATTTATCTCAAAAAATATTCACTGTCTGCTTTATGTCTATTTCTTCAACATTGAATATTGCATTTTTTCAATGCCATGGTATTGCGCATTGACCGCACAGAGGACAGACAGACGTCCTGTGTAAAAGTAGCAGGCCTTGTTAATGTTACACCGAAATTTCTTTTGTCTATTCTTCATTTTCTACTCACTTGTGAAGATCTACATCCACTTGTCTCCTCCCCTTCCCCTCATTTCCCTCTAATGTTTGATTTACGTGGTACAATACTTGGCACATTACATGGCACATTATGAGAAAATAATACCAAACTGCTCTCACAGTCTGTAACTCTACATTTTATAAAAATATTAATATAGAGAAAGTCCAGATGTAAAAGTATTCATCTGCAAATAATAATAACTTTCACACAGACAGCGCTGTGGTAAAGAAAGCTTATGTAGACAAATTAATTTTGGAAGGAAATTGTAACGAATAAACAGACCGAACATGTACTAACTACACAATATATTTAGCCAATTAGAGGCCAGTATCAACTGTACGTAACAAGCTGAGACATTAAATAACGCAGTATCAACTTCAGAGTTTATTCGTAATTTTCGCTTCTTCTTCAAAACAAACTGTGATTATTTCCCTAAACATTATTTTAAAATCTTGTTTTTGCTGCTTCATTTTATTTTCTGGGCGGTAGGCTTTATTACAAGGTTCCATGACTTTTCTCTAAACACATCATGCTCATACCAAAACGTGGAAAGTATTGCGCGAATAAAATTTTATACGGGAGGTAAAACGGCCCTTATTTAAATTGAGAGGTCTTGCCCACTCTTGCAGGTGCCAGATGAAAAGCCCAGAACAATCTGTCATTTTTTACGTTTAACGTTCACAATTTTGTGTTCATTTGCTGCCTTGCGAGACACAGAAGGCTGAACTGAAACACTGGACCTGTGGTTAGTAATAGAGAAATTGCCTTTCGTTTCGTACCAAATACTTTAATTAACAAACAGCACATAATGAATATGACAGTTCGCTTTTAAACAGTCCTATGACGATAGTCAAAATATTCATGCGAATATGCGCGTTTTTAATCCTCTGGATTACGAATGTCACAATCAAATTTTAGATGTATGTAGGTATGTGTGTATGTGTGTCTGTTTGTATGTGTGTACGTGTGTATGTATGTGTGTATGTATGTGTGTATGTGTGTATGTATGTATGTGTGTCTGTTTGTATGTGTGTACGTGTGTATGTATGTGTGTATGT
>Ga0123354_10009843_pt1 | contig 14687 bp, 12 predicted proteins | sample TergutLab28metaG_2_FD_97872 | JGI IMG/M metagenome (GOLD analysis project Ga0123354, IMG submission 97872) | Labiotermes labralis P4 segment gut microbial communities from Petit-Saut dam, French Guiana - Lab288 P4 | ecosystem: Host-associated > Arthropoda: Insects > Digestive system > Gut ... | reverse complement strand
TACTATTATAGTAGTTATCGCATGTTGTACGAATAGTCAGGATGTCTTTCAAGAGCGTGGGGGGGTTTTGGATCGGGGAGTGCTCACTTGTCCACACCATCATCCGTCTGCCTTCCTCCCATTTCCTTCTCCATCTCATTTTCCTCTGTAAATGAAAATACTGAATCAAGTTGATTCAGATATAGATTTGTTGATGGAATGTTTACTAATTTGTGCATTTATGATGAATTTGTGTGTTCGTGTTAAACTGAATACCCACTTCATTCACCTTACTTGTTATGTGTGATAAGATCTTCTCTTGATGGTACCTGTCATATTTCACTTCAGACACATTCCACCTGCATCATTCCGCCTGTTTGTCACATACCCTTCATATCACAAGCTGTAAATCGTTCATGTCGTACGTTAGTTCACGTGAATTATACTGGGAGGTAAGAGTGGCATTATACTTGGAGAGGTTGTGAGTGAAAGAAGACAACGTAATTTGAAATTTCGTCTGAGAAAATGAACAGAACTCACGAATTATGTTAAATTTATGGGACATGAAATGATATAAAAATTGTTGATTGATTTATAATTCTAATGAACTGGCAGCTCTAACTGTGTCACCTTTAATTTTTAGACCTTTACCACAAACTGTATGGCGTAAAGATGGTCTAATAATACATGCCTCAGAGAAGGTGACACAAAATAACTATGGCAAGAGTCTTGTCATTAAGCATGCTGCCTTTGAAGATGCAGGAAGTTACACGTGTGAAGTGAGCAATGGGGTGGGAGCTGCAAAGTCATACTCCATCAGTCTTCAGATCATGGGTAAGTTGTTTTACACCTGTCTGCTGAAATTTTCGGTCTTTATTTTTATCTGACAAATGTTGTCACTTTCTGTCTGCTTGTTTGTCGTACGCATGTCGGCTCACACAGTGACACAACCTGTGCTTGCGTTATGCGTTATCAGAGAGTGTGTCAGGTCCGTGTGTGGCATAATGGGGATCCTGTTGGAACATGGCATGTTTTTGTATGATGTATTAAATACAGAAGCTAAGACTGAGAAGCAAGACTGAATTTTGTGGACTGGTATTTTCATGGGTTGCATGTTGGGCAGTAAGACCCCACATTATTCTTTTCTTTTATCTTGGTGGGTACTTGAACTTTCAGAACATCAGTTACTGTGGTGCTATTTGTCTGATATGTTTTCTTTGAATTGTATCACCGTCACTTAGTAAATATAAGAGAGTAATTAAAGTATCAATATATTTCAAGGGAATTACAGTTATGAGGTTTTAGGTTGTTAACTGCAGTGACTTTGATACCAGTTTTTACAAATCTGTGAACATTAATGCCATTTATACTGCAGTGAAACAGGTTTTTAACCTTTACAAGATGGATATAAATGCCAATCTTACCTCTCAACACCCTGAGTTTTTCTGCATGATTTCAGGCTTCCACCACGAAGTAGATGAGAACTGTGTTCTTCTGGGGCATTATGCAGCGAGTAGTTGTAGTTCCTTACTGTCGTTTTGAAACAAACCCAACGGTCCCATCTTCATCAGTCCGGAATCCAATAAGGGATCTTGGCCCTTGAATATGGAGCGATAGGTTTTCCCAGAACGTCAATAAGGAATGAGTTTTCCTGCCTTAGTGTGGACATTCAATTGCTTCCAAGTACACATGCAGAGACTGGCAAGTGGTGTGCTACTCCATTCGTCAGTACATTTAGAGACCTACATAGGGAAGGGTTAATTTCCTGGAATGTGGACTAATAACTTGGTACTTGCGGAGTTTGAAGTGGGAGGTTCGCTTTGCGAGTTGTGCTCAGGAGAAACCCAACCATCACCTGTGCTGGGGTGTTCAGGGAACGAGTAGGCGGTTCTTATTGCACTAGAGGGAAAAAACGCTTGGATGTATTTCTTTTGTTAGGATACAGGTAAAACAAATTATTGAGTGCAGGTTTTTATGGATGGGTACAATTAGTGGATGTGTGCTTCTACTCCTGTATGCCTCTCAGTGCATGAGTAGTAGTGAAATTATAATTTTTTAACATTTCCGGTTGGAATTTAAAATGTATATTTATTTCAGTACACTCTTATAAGTTCTTCCCAGACGTTGAAGGATTGTTGGAGTCATGGTCATTCATATATTGTGTACGGGTAAGATGGCTTGACAGAAAAAAGATTAATATTGTAATGTAATGTAGCAAGTGTGTGCTAGCTGAACAGAAAGAAAACTTTGGATTTGAATGGAAAGAACATTAAATACTGTGTTCATGTCTGGGTCTCCACAAATTACTGTACTAACATTACTGTCTCTCTCTCTCTCTCTCTCTCTCTCTCTGTATTTTAAATAAAGAATTCTTCATGACAACATTTTTCAGCTTTGGTTTGAATTTATGTGGAAAATTAAAAGTTAGGGAACTTGATCGTGATTCTGGCTAGTGAATATATTTTGGGAACGCACTGTGACAACTCATTCAGTAAAGTGATATGTGGAATGAGTGGTTGGGCTGTCATTCTCAGTAGAGATGTTGAAATTTTTCTTCTAATTCATACATAATAGCTATGGTACCTGGTACCCATGTTGCCTTCTGGCCAGTGAGTACCTAAAGGGTAAATGCACCCTGAGTGTAAAGCTGACGTGTTGCCTTTTAGTGACTGGATGAAGGAAGTATGGACATACATTATAACCAATCCAAACTTTATTTGTTCCTTGGCTGGATTATATGCCTTCTGCCTTTGTTGTAATATAGGTAGCATGAGGTATGCAGATTGGCAGGCTAGTCTGTTCAGTGGTGAGCGTGTCCTATTTCAAGGAATATACATGGTAGGTTGAAGGTAGCCAGGGACAAGCATAATGGTATGTGGATAGGTATTAATGGTGTTTGCCATTGATGAAAATGTCACTTATTAGTGTAATCTACTTCTGTTATGTTCTTCTAATCCTTGCACAATTTGCTTATTACTCATAAAGCATCACCAGTACCACTGCTTTTACACGTACATATAATGGCGTATACAGAGGTTTCTTTGATTGCTTCCTCACTCAGTAAAGGTCTGACAACAACTGACTACAATATGCTGTTTTCCTCAAAACTCCAAGGCCTGCACACTTGTCATTGCATATCTCTTCCCCTTTTATGACTTACAGAACCCCAGTGTCCCAAAATCTCTTTGACATGGTGGTGCTGACCACTGCTGAAACTTTCAAACCTTTCACCCCATGTTCATCTTCTTTTGAGGACCAGTGTACAGTTATAACATGTGTGTCATGTTTGTTACATACCTTGTTTGTGTTTTGCTTAGCCGCAGGTGTGTGCCCTTTATTTGCTAATTGAACCAGCAGAAATTAGTAAGTTATACAGAGTAAGAAAAATGTAGGAATACTTAGCAAACTTGTGTATTATGTAAATGGAAAGTTAATCTTGTGCCCAAACAACATGTCATGAAGGGTGCATGTCGTGTGGGGTCAGAGCTCTTATACATTTTGTTGGGATGTGACTAAGGTCCTTATGCTTTTATGTTATAGCTGTTCCATACTTCACTGAGGAGCCAGAGAATATAAATGCTGCAGAGGATGAGACAATTGAATTCCGTTGCAAAGCTTCTGGGATACCTGAACCTCAGATAAAGTGGATCCACAATGGTCGCCCCATCACCGAGAGTTCTGTCAATCCACGGCGCAAGGTGACTCCAAACAGCATTATCATCCACAATCTGAGAAAGAATGATACAGGGAATTATGGGTGCAATGCTACCAACAGTCTTGGTTATGTCTACAAGGATGTCTATATTAATGTTTTGGGTAAGTAACGTGTGGGATTCAGGAAATAGAAGTGAGTAATGATGTAATGTTTCATGTTCTTCTGTCTGTTATATGACAGCTGAAGGGGATGAAGAGCAGGGGTACACAACTTTTCAAAACATCTAGGAACCAGCTCAAAATCATAGGTGCCAGAAGGGTGACATGAAGCAAATTCCATACTGAGGACCCATAAGCTTCGGGCATTATCATACAAAATTTAGTCACCATGGCGACCTGGTGGTCAGGATTTTTGGGCATTCCTGGTTAAGAGCATTATAAAGTGTAATTGCCCTAGGGTACATTTGACTAGCAATGACATGAATTGCAGTTTATGAGAGTTAGGTTAGTCATAGTGTTTAGTGTTTGTTTTCAGTTTATCACTTAACTCCTGCAGCTATGCCACTAAAGTAAGGGGCTGAAAAATTCTTGTAATCACGTAAACATGGTGTCCCTGCTTTCCATTCATGTACATATTTTGTATAGTATGTAGATAAAGTCTGTTCTTGTAAGAACTATTAACTTGGCTGCTGTGTTGTTATTTTAAATGCTGCAAAAACAACCTATTAATGGTTGCAAGTGTTCAGAGCTGTTTTGTCCCACAAATTATCAGAATCCTGTGTTGGGTGGTTCTGGTGTCGCTGCAACATCAGAAGCTGTATTGTTGTTATGTTACTACATGTGTGTGTGTACATGTGTGTGCACATATGCATGCATATGTTTTAACTAGGCAGCCACTCAAAATATTTTGTGTTCAGCGTTATTACTTACCATGGGTTACTAGTCTTAGTCTCTGTCCCCAGCCACACACACACACACACACACACACACACAAGAAGACAACATGCTGTCTCTTCTGGCACATGGAAGCAAACTACACCAGACTGTTCTCACAGGACAGAAAAGTGCAGTCATCTGCAGTAAGAATGACCCAGTAAAAGCAGTAATGAAGATCAGTCTTAGTGTTATGTTTCTCTTGACATGGGCATGTTTAACCAGCATATTAATCCACAATTTCTGAATACAGCTTTGAATTGAAGTACTGATATATACAGCGTTTCACACAAAAGTTTGTTGTATATAAATTGTTTTGGAATATTATTGCTTAGTCTTCATGATGCAGTACTTATAATACAAGAAATGTAGCTACAGAGACAATAATTTTAAATAGATTATGTTGGAATGGGCATGTACAGAGAGTGGAAGAAAATAGAATTCCCAAAAGGTATTATATTTGAATTTGGGAACAACAAGACTGAGAGCTAGACCAAGAAATAGATGGCAAGATGAGGTGAGAGAGGATGGAAGAATAGTTGGTGGAGAAGGGTGGTAGGAACAAGTACATAAGAAAGAGGAATGGAAGAAGCACCTGAGAACAGCAAGGAATCGTCGCATTCTGCACATGCCAATGGAATGAATGAATGATTGTAGCTATATCATTTCCCTTATTTGGACATTAAGCTTGCAAAATAATTGTGTGCAGCTCCTTAAATAGAAGGAGAACTGAAATTAGAATTCAATTACAGTCCACAGATGCTTTAGGGTACAGGGTATAGCACATGTAATATGAACATAAAGCACTGTAATACTATACAAACGTGGAATGCAAGGTTTACATAGATATTACAGTAGTCTTGTTTGATATTTTCTCTTTTTGCCTACAGTGAAGATAGTAATGAGAACAGGTGTTTATGGACAGGGGGAAGTACAATACATTGTCAGTTTCAGGCCAAGTTGTAATGGCTTGGTTGATTATCGTTATTGGAACCCATGTTAGAAATAGCACACATATGTATTGCTTATAGCAAATTCCATGTAGTTTGTTATGTCACAGTTTGATGCAGGTTTCTTTGCTTAGTCAAGAGATGTCCTCAATGCAGTTTTGAGACTGTTTGCTTTCATCATCATCATCTTCCTCCATGGATTAGGTCTCGTTTGACCTGTTCCGGCATCAACGTATTGCTGGTCGTTTGCCAGCCCATCCGTAAACCCCCATTCTTGAAGGACCAGTTTTTCTGTCTTAGTCTGGCTTCTCTCTTAACAGCCTGTCCAGCTTGGGAGGCCCTACCAGGAACATATAGTCCCTGCCGGCATAGCCCGTAAGATCATTGAGGCGTGCGAGTCCCCCCACCACAATAAGGTGGAGACATTCGGGAGAGCTTTCAGGGTGATATATGATGATCAACAGTGAAACATGTATCCATTGTTTCTCAAGGGACCACAGAAAGAGTGGTGAATGCGGAAAACAGCAGTTGTTGGAAGGCATTAGTGTGTCAGAAACACAAAAAATAAAAAAAATGGAAATATTAAATTTTCCACTTATGCTAACAAAATAATAAACAAGTAAAAAATTGTGTTAATACCTGTGTGGAAATCACTTTGTCCCCCAAAGCAGTGTGAAATTTACAACTGTTCAGTTCAACTATTATGTGTCAGATGAAATGGCTCCAATTCAAAGTTGAAAACGTTCTGTTTGTTACGCTCACTAATGTTGTAAGTGTCAAGGAATGGTCGTAACTGTGTTGTTATTAGTGTGCGCATTCATAAAACACTGCTCTGGCTGAAGGTCATATTCATTTCCTCTTCTTCTTTCCCACTATTGCCTCTCCAGCACAATCATCACACAACTTGTGGGAAGGTGCTAACCTGAGACATTTAGCTGCATTGATTCGTTCCTTTCTCGGTCAGAATTTTCTCCGCTTCAGTGATCTTTAGTCATTGTGAGCATCCAGACTTGCTTTGTAAGGTGTGACATGGGAAGCTGCAGTGTGTGGACCATACATAACAAGACAGTAATAGGAAAAGAGGAAGAGTGACACTGATTCACATGGCCATTAGTTGCTGCAATCAGTAAAACACAAAGATAATGAGGCGAGACATTGCTACCAACAACTGCAGAACACAGATCTAAGTGTACCACTTTACAACCTTTTGCATCCCCCTCACCTAACATTCCACACCTGGCTGTTGCATAGTATCAGTTTGGCAGTGTGACTGTAATGGTAATAGTCAGTATAGGAAGGTTAGTGCAACCATATTTTCAAAAAGACATCTTGTTTCATTCCATGCCTCATTGATGCATGGCGCTACTGTATGTTCTGAAAACATGACAGTCCTTTTTATGTTTTTTCCTCAAAAATTATCATTCCTGGTATGTTGTGGGTTGGAACTGGGAATTCCAAATGATTGATGTGGTACTACGATTCAGGAATGATGTACCTGGCGTAGTAACACATTGTATATATGGGTGATTTTGGGGGCTGGAAGAAGTGAATGATACGTGCCGGAAAACAACACATACAAGAATCATGGATAGATGTTTCACCATAATATCATCATCAAAGGGGCTTTGCCTCAGAAGTTCACCTCTGGGAGTAAATTGTGTGTATTACGAATTACTAATAAAATTTGCAATATTCCACACTCATCACCAAATTTTTATCAAATTTATGTTAGTGATAAGAAATAATCATGAAATTATAACTGTGTGGTGCCAGAGTGAAATGTTCATTGTTGCAGCTGTCACTGTTTCCTGTTATACTGCTCTTGTGACTGGCAAAAAATGGTACATGACTTATACTCCAGATGAAACCAGATGAGAGTTGTTCTGTGTGGTTGTGACATATGCAGTTGTATCTCTGGTGTTTGAGCCTGTTGTCAGATTTTTAAAGAGACTGGTCTCTTCTGGTCTGCTTTGTTGTGTCAACGGAGTGTTATCTGCCTGGTTTTTAAAACTGACATACCTGTTGCTGTCATCCACAACATATGTCGATTTTATTATGACGTACCACAATGGGATCAGTTTTACAAAAAAAAAGAGTCTTGTTTTTGTCATCTATGATTGGATAAGTATAAGGAATTTTGAGGCACATCAAAGGACTTTGTATTAATATCATATGTATAATATGTAGAATGTGTGTGTAGTATTCCAATATTAATTTTTCTTTCAGCTTTGGCTCCAGAGATCATAGATCCTCCGCGGCATGAGGCAACAGTTGATGGACGCACTGTGACCCTGATTTGTCGTGTGTTTGGTGCACCAAAGCCCCTTGTGAAGTGGATTCATGGTGGTGTGGAGCTCACTGGAGGGCGCTACTCTGTTCTTGACAATGGAGATCTTGAAATAAGGTGTGTTGAGTGACATACAAGCAATGAAAGGTTACTGTTTGTCATTGGGAATATTTGGTGGTTAACATTGTTGTCTGTTTTTTGTTCAGAGATGTGAATTTCGTGGATGCTGGTAATTACACTTGTTTTGCCGAGAACAAGTTTGGAGATACGAAGGCAGAAGGAACTCTGACTGTGAAAGGCTTGTATCTGAAAGTAGTATTATGTAATATACCTATAGAGTTCTTACACAGTAGAATCACTTCAGTAACATTTGTGTAAATTCTTTTCTTATATATTTTATGGTTTTCAGTTCTTAGACCTTGCAGCAGCACCTGATAACATATAAGACAATTTCATAAGTTGAGCTGTCCAATTATTTTGAATTGCATGTTCTGTGAAAGATGTTATCAGTTGCTGCTTTAGGATTTACAGACTTTTCATTATTACATATGGAAGAACGAAGTCATTACATGGTTTGAGCTGTTGTATTGGTACATGCCATTTGTTTGAATAATAGGCATGTCTGCAAAATTGTGAAAAGTGAATGTTAGCCTTGTCATGGCTCTCTGTCTGCATGAAACTACTTGGCTTCCACCGGGCAGATTTTCTTGAAATTTGATGTTTGAGCATTTTTCGAAAATCTGTCGAGAAAATTCATGTTACGTGAAAATCTGACAAGAATAATGGGCACTTTACATGAAGACCAATATACATTTTTCTTCGTATCTTGCTCAGTTCTTCCTAGAATGGGAAACGTTTGGGACAAAAGTTGCGGAGAATATCAAAACACACATTGTATGTTCAGTAATTTTTTTTTTTTTAATTGTTCCATTTATGAGATAATGTTGGAAAATACAGTAAAACTAGGCAGGCCACACTTGACAATATGATGCACGCACATTTCATGTTAGGTATGTATGGCTACAAACACATTCTCGGATGTAATACTGATTTGTTTTCTGCTGCAACAATGGCTGCTCGTATGTGCCGCATTGTGATGTCGTGTGTTATACCTCAGTAAAGCAAGGATACGGGTCACAAGACAGCCTATTTGGTTGAAGTGGTGCAACAAATTTATGTGACAATAACAAAGACACTGAATGTGGTAAAATGATGCAAAAAAAAAAGCATCAGTTCTGACCTGAAACCAGTTAACACACACAGTAGGATTTTTATAATTTGATTAGTTTTTAGGTGCTTTAGCAAAATTGTGAAAAGCGACTGTTAGCTTTGTCGTGTTTGCCCATCCCTCTGTCCGCATGGGACTTCTTGGCTCCCAATGGAAGGATTTTTACGAAATTTGACCTTTGAGTATTTTTGGAAAATCTGTTGGGAAAATTCTACTTTCATTGAAATCTGACAATAATAATAAGTACTATACATGAAGACGAATTCACGTTTTTGATCTTATCTCACTCAGTTCTTCTTTGACTGAGAAATGTAGAGAAAATTAAAACACATTTTATGTTTAGGAACTTTTTTCTTTTTAAATTGTGCTGTTTACGAGTTAATATGGAACAGTACTGTAGAGCTGGTCAGGCGGCAGATGACAACATATGGAACAGTACTGTAGAGCTGGACAGGCGGCAGATGACAACATATGGAACAGTACTGTAGAGCTGGACAGGCCGCAGATGACAACATATGGAACAGTACTGTAGAGCTGGACAGGCTGCAGATGACAACATATGGAACAGTACTGTAGAGCTGGACAGGCCGCAGATGACAACATATGGAACAGTACTGTAGAGCTGGTCAGGCCGCAGATGACAACATATGGAACAGTACTGTAAAGCTGGACAGGCGGCAGATGACAACATATGGAACAGTACTGTAGAGCTGGACAGGCGGCAGATGACAACATATGGAACAGTACTGTAGAGCTGGACAGGCTGCAGATGACAACATATGGAACAATACTGTAGAGCTGGACAGGCTGCAGATGACAACATATGGAACAGTACTGTAGAGCTGGACAGGCGGCAGATGACAACATATGGAACAGTACTGAAGAGCTGGACAGGCTGCAGATGACAACATATGGAACAGTACTGTAGAGCTGGACAGGCTGCAGATGTCAACATATGGAACAGTACTGTAGAGCTGGACAGGCTGCAGATGACAACATATGGAACAGTACTGTAGAGCTGGACAGGCTGCAGATGACAACACGATGCATGCCCATTGCACGCTGGATGTCTGAGGCTACAAACATGAATTCGTAATGTGTAGTACTTACTGCTTTTCCAGTGCAGAAGTAGTTGCACATAAACACCTCAGTATCATGTTATATGTACAATGCGGGTTCTTGTTTCGTGTGATGGGAAGAAATAGAAATTTCTGTATGGGTTTGGTGCAAAAGTTGTACCAGAATATTTTGTAGGAATGAAAGCACGTATTTACAGGATCTGATTTGATAAGTGTACATAATTATTTGTGTGTGTGTGTAATGTTCATTATTTGTTGCAGAGCACACCAGGATCACAGATGAACCAGAAGATTATGAGGTGGCTGTAGGTAGCACAGCAACCTTCCGGTGTAACGCTGTGAGTGATCCATCACTTCCACTCAACATTGAGTGGTTGCATAAAGAGCAGGAGATAGATTTTGAAGCAGAACCTCGATTTGTGCGTTCTTCTGACTATTCTCTTACCATCACAAAAACGACTGAACTTGACTCTGGTACCTACACCTGTTTGGCCCGTACGGAGCTTGATAGTGCAAGGGCACAAGCCACCCTTACCGTTCAAGGTACATTTTTTCTTTCTTTCTCTCCTTTCTTTCTTCCTTTTCCAGTTCCACTGTACTGGTTATGATTTTGGTTGTAGCATTTTGTTCAGATAATACAAAATCTTTTCAGAAGTAAAAATCATGCTTGTTTCTGATCATTTCAGTGTATACTAAAATGTAATATCTATGCTTACAGAAATAAAATGAGCCCAATTATGATCCACCTGGCTAGATGTGGTGATACCTCAGAACTAAACTAATAGTGAAAAAAGTAACCAGTTTTCGGTTTGATAGTCTTTTTAAGAAATACGTTTTCAGCAGAACTAGCTTCAAAGATATAAACACTGTCTTTGGTACTTCTTGATATTGCCAGATAAACTGCCTGACTGAAGGCCTGGCTGCAGTCCCTGTAGTCCAAGGGATGTAAATCCACCCATGTTATGTAATGAATGTTAGATTAGATCGTGTTGTTTTTCTCTCTTCCACATGTTACACGAACTTCTGCAAAATGTAGAAATTAAATTTTATGTTGTTCTGATGGTTTTCATCAGCAGTAACACTGAGGACAATCACCACTGCATATTATCATCCTTCTAGTCGGCATTATCGTACGCCTGTCCTGCACAATCTCATTTAATATTACATTTCCATGTCTGCCATTTTGCCATGTATACACCCCCAAGCTGTATCGCCGAAACTGTCTTACTATTAACAACCCAAACAATGTTGAATGAGTTCACAGTGTATTTCCCCAATCAGTTCTTTTGTCTTTTTAACAAAATATATTGTTTTGCATATTTTTTCAAATCTAATTGTATCTCTGCATTAAGTGATAACAAATAACTGCCCAACAACATTTTTTCCAGACAGAGGAGTTTTGTATAGGAGTATTTAAAAATTTGCTGATAAAATGAAACTGTATTCTTATTTGTGATAGATGTACCAAATGCTCCAAAGCTCAAGAGTGTTACCTGCAACAAACGTGATGCATCAATCCACTGGGAGCCAATGGGCGATAATCGTGCCCCTATCCTACGATATACAATCCAGTTTAACACAAGCTTCACGCCAGACACGTGGGAGATCGCATATGATTCTATTCCTGCAACAGATATGACATACACTGTGAGTCTTACCGCACATTTTGAGTCGTTTGTTTGTCAGCATCTATCGAGAGTAGTGGGTATGACATTTATATTCTTCTAGGGTGTGATGCTGTATAGTTAAATAACTGTTTATTGCCATTCTGGGTGAACCTACATGTATGGCGTCAGATCCCAGGAGACTAATTTTTGTATTAGCTGCTGTGGGAACCTCATAGCTCATGTGGAGCCATTGTTAATGTTAAAATGTAGGTGTTTCTCCAGGTCACACACAAAACAAGAAATAATGATACATTGATTGCCACTTGGAGTTACTCATAAACTAACATCTTGAAATGGATTGCTGCACTTACGTTTTTGGTGCATATGCAAAATTTCAAAGAGCAACTATTAGGTTCTTTGTGCCTTGCTGTCCACGTGCAGCATCTCAGCTCCCACTGGATGGATTGACATGAAATTTGATATTTGAGCGTTTTTTTGAAAATGTGTCACGAAAATGCATATCTCATTAAAATCGGGCAAGAATGACGGGTACCACACGTGAAGACCAACATACATTTTTGATCATTCTTGCTGAATTTTTCTTAGAATGAAAAATGTTTCAGACAAAAGTTGTAGAGAAAATCAATACACACATTTTATGTTCAGTATCTCTGAAAATCATGCTGTTTTTGAGGTGGTGCAGAAGAATATTATACTGCTGTGCATGCTACAGAAGGCAGTATGGTGCATGTGCATTGCGTACTGGTTACCTAAGGCTACAAATAACACTTAGATTATGTAATACTTCTTGCTTTTTCACTGCAATAATGGATACATGAACATGCCTCAATGTTATGTTATATGTACTTTGCCTGATTTGTTGTGTTATCATATGCTTGAATGTTTCACTGATTTTTTTTTTGCGGGGGTGGTGTTTTTTTTCTCTTCTTCTTCTTCTTCTTGATATAATCATGTAAAGATAAACCAACTTGATGCACAACTTATGCTTAGTATATTTCGTCAACCTGTACATGTTTCGGGCGTATCTAGGCCCATCATCAGGAGGTACAGCCATATGTATACAACAATTGGTACTTATTATTCTTTTTAGATAACTGTCTGTTGTCCAACCAGGACAACAGACAATCATCTGAAAAGAATTGAGTTTTGCATCAAGTTGATTTTTCTTTACACGGTCATAAAGTGGTCTTCCTGCTAGTTTCACTTGCCATAAATTAGTCAACATTTGTTTACATTCAGAGATGTTGAATAAAGAGAGACCAACTTGATGTCACTTGCTTTATTATTTCATTATTTACTGCTCAACATGTTTCGGATGTTAATACATCCATCCTCAGGAGCTTGCTACTTATTTTATGAGTTAATGCGTGGGTTGTATTGTTCTGGTTCGATGTTTGTTGGTGTTACGTTGTGGTGGCGTGGTATCCGTATGCAGGCTTCAGCCTGCATACGGATACCACGCTACAACATAACACCAACACACATCGAACCAGAACAATACAACCCACGCATTAACTCATCAAATAAGTCGCAAGCCCCTGAGAATGGATGTTAATACATCCGAAACATGTTGAGCAGTAAATAATGAAATAATAAAGCAAGTGACATCAAGTTGGTCTCTCTTTATTCAGCTATCAAGATGATGAACAGTCCAATAAACATAAGGTTCAGAGATGTGTTTAAACGTGTTTGTGATCATACTGACATAATTAACCATTTTAGCGCTAACCCAGCAAATCCTGCATGTGTGAGAAATGTGGGCATTATTTTAATGAAAGTTTGAAGTCTTAAAGAAGATGTTTTACTTATGATTAATATAATGGTAAAGTTCTGGATCTTTTTCTTGTTTCCCTACAAATAATTGTAAAACAGTAATAGACCTGATTTGTTTGTTTTCATAACATGTTTCATTAAAAAAAATTTTTTTAATGTGAGGGGGGGGGGGGACCCGGTTTTTATATAAATTTTTTACAATTAATTTTTTTTTTACACTTTTCTTTTGCAAGTGTTTGGTTGAAACTGTGAACAGTGTACATTATTGCAGTTTTTATGCACTTTTACAAACTATTTTGATTTTTATGCTTGTTTGTGTAAAAATAATGGCACTATTTGCAGCAGGTGTCACATGGTACATTTATGCTGTGGGATGCATTCTCTCTGAAGACTATTTTCACACTTGACACACACTGTTCTGGATATCTGCCCTTTAAATGGTCTGTGTTTTGTTCTTTTGCTACACACAGCAATCCTTAGCAGGCATTTTTCTGGTGTGTTTTGAATCACTTTTCTTCATTTCATGTGCCTGATTTTCCAGCTGCACTCTTCTTCTCATGTAGCCATTCTTCATGCAGCGCATTAACATTGTTATTGTGAAGTCCAATCTAGACACAGGTTTACTTCCCGTAGGTATGTCTTCTTTGTACATGATGTGACTGTTAGGAACCATTCTTGGAAAAAATGTTGAAATTTACTTTCTTCCATTGTTTTACTATTCTTGTTACAATATGAGTGCCACGTGTCATCTGATGGTGTCAGTTTTGTCCATAAAATTATTGTAGCCTTGTGCAGTGGAAAGCTTTGTAACATGGTTTTGTTGACCATGGCACATGAATATGTTGAGAATTTGCTGCCCTGCTTGGGTGGGAAAGAGAAGCAAAGGAAAGACATAACTTTTTTAATGAAAGGCGGTAGCCAGAGCTGTATAAATCTAGGAAGTGTGTCATCCCCGTTGTGTGTGTGAAACTAGGAGAAGGTATGTAGTCAAACACAACTTAATCACTGAGGTGTATTTAATGACTGTGATGGAAACAGCTACATGTTTCGGCTTGTGTTGGCCATCATCAGGTTGTCTAGGGAACTTAAGGGCTAGCTATATGCATGCGCGCACGCGTGGTGTAGAGATCTCTACATACGCATAGTTTGACAAACCGAATCAAAACAGGGGTCAGG